>OJBS01000033.1_pt1 | contig 117862 bp, 92 predicted proteins | sample 1590941 | NCBI WGS metagenome assembly OJBS01 (sample SAMN05416785, study PRJEB24817) | seawater metagenome | isolation source: Sea water | place: Canada:Atlantic | collected 2013-11 | reverse complement strand
TTTTTCAAGCAGAAGACGGCATACGAGATCATGCCTAGTCTCGTGGGCTCGGTACATGCGGTCCGAGACGCCTTCGTCATCCAGGTCTTGCACGGGGGCGGCGTCGAAGTCCTGTGGCGAGAGCGTAGCCAAGACACCGGAAATCGGCGTCACACCGGATGCGACGGACTGCCAACTATCGGGCTCTGCGCCCCGTCCCAGCTCCAACGTCCACGACAGAGAACCCGACCGTGGTGCATCGACAAACCCCACTACATCCACGTCTTCCCCACGGTCTGGCCAGGCGAACCAGCGCGGTGCATCGAAGTGGACTTCTGGAGGGATGTCGCCCGCGACCACGGCTTCGACCGCGTTTCCAATGTCCAGCCGTCCAGCGCCGTAGAAGGCGTCCCAGCCGTCCTTGCTCGGGTAGGCCTGTGAGATTTCACGCTCTGCCTGGGTCAAGGACACGTCGTCGACGGTGCCCAAGAGCAGCGCACGGACTTCATCACCGGACAGGTCCACGCCCTGCGACCGGCCCGCGGAGATGAGCAATGCGGCCGACCCCGTTGTGGCGGATGACGCTCCAGACGCACACGCACTCGATGACGCGACAAGGTCGATGCGCGGACCGAAGTTGTTGCAGTTCCACGAGTTGAAGTAGCTGTAGGCGCCGTCACTTCCGCGGTTGTCACTGGTGACAGAGCGCACATACAAGATGCCGTCATCGAGGCCTGGCACGTTGTGGTGGTACCCGTTCTCGTCTCCGCCGGCGGCGACAACGATGACGTCACTGTCCATCGCGTAGCGAACCGCCTCTCGGGCGCCTTCCGGGTGAGTGAGTGAGCCAAGCGCCATGTTGATGGCCACGGCACCACGGTCAACGGCGTAGCGAATGCCCTGGGCAACGCGGTCTCCGTCAACAATGAACGTATCGCCTACGCGCACGGGAATCACAGCGCAGTTCGGGCAGGTCCCTACTCCACCGCCATTGCCGGCCGGATCTGCGGCGTCCAGCGCCATGCCTGTGCCGTGGCCGCTGAAGCTATTGTCGAGCACCGCGTACGGGTCGTTGTCGTTGCCGTAGAAGTCCCAGCCCGCAATGTCGTCGATAAATCCATTGGAATCGTCATCGACGCCGTCGCTAAACACAGCGAGCAGGTCGCTGGGGTCAAGGCGGTCGTCTGCTTCGTCATTGCCCGCGTCGATCAAGACCCGGGGGTCCCAACGGTAGTCGCTTAGATTGAAGATGCCGTTACCGTCGGCATCCCGCACGGCTAGGCCCTCCGCGTTCAATGGAAGCGGAAGTTCGGCTTCGTTTAGCCAGATCTTCTCGTACAAGCGGCGCTGATCCCACTCCACACCACTGTCAAGAATCGCAACAGGTGCGCCAAAATCCCCGAGTGTGGTCCGAAGAGCAACATCGAGCCCAATGCCAGAACCTAAGGGGATTTCTGCTGCACGCACGGTCTCGATGCTGTCGTCAGGAATCCACGACAAGTGGGCCCGTGAGCCGAAATCAGACGGGCACGCATCCGGGTTTTCCGGCCCGCAATCTGGAGTTGGCGGGGAGGGCACTTGGGCCGCAGCGAGCAAGGAAAGGGTGAACCACATGCCGCCCGATAACTCTTCTAATCAGTCGATGGGCCAGGGTCGGTGCTGCCGAATGCCTCATCTTCTCGTTAGAGGGGTGGCCATCGCGAGGTTCCCCATGAAGCTGTCCATCCGCAACACATTCTCCTGCGACCCTGTCACGCTCTGGGAGGTCTTCGACAGCCCCGAGTTCAACGAACGCTTGGAGGCCGAGTCCGGCGTACGTCGCGAGCTGGTGTCCAAGAGCACCGAGGGCGACATTGAAGTGACGGTTCTTCGATGCGTCTCCAAGAAAGAGCTGCCGGGATTCATGGCCAAGGCCATGGGAAGCAAGCACCTGGAGTACAACCAGACGAGCCGCTTCAACCCGGCTACAAATGTGCTCGAGTGGAACGTGGTTCCAACGGTCATGTCCGACCGGGTGACCGCAAAGGGACGCACGGAAGTCACGGTGAAGGGCGAGCAATGCCTGCGCGTCATCAACGGGGAAATCAAGGTGCGACTGCCGCTCATTGGTGGCCGTATTGAGAAGAAGCTGATGGAAGAAATCGGCAGTGGCTACGAGCGCGCAGCCGAGATTGCCGCCTCCCTCATCGCGGCTCGCAGCAAGTGATTGCGCTCGTCCTAGGCCTCGCCCTCGCTGACGCACCGTCCCACGACCTGCCCGGAGAGTACCTTCGCGACCGGCACTGGGACGTCCGCCACATGGACCTAGCGGTCCGCATTGACCCACTCGCCGGAACCGTCGCCGGAACCGTCACCCACACGGTCACTCCCCTTGGCAGGCGGTCCGCGTGGCTGTCTCTCGACCAGGTCGGCTTGGACATTGAACAGGTGCGGATTGACGGCATCGTCGTTGAAGGCGTTCGAACAGGCGCCACCTGGATGAAGATTCCGATGCCGGCAGAAGGCAACGCTCTGGAAGTCGCGATCGACTACTCGGGTAGCCCGGAAAACGGTCTTCACTTTCGCAGCCCGTCACGCGGCGACGACGCCATTCACGTGTACAGCCAAGGCGAAGACGAGGACAACCGCTACTGGTACCCAGGCTGGGACTTCCCGAACGACAAGTTCACGGTCAGCACGGCGGTGACCGTTCCAAGCTCAATGGTCGCCTTGGCCTGCGGCGAGCTGCAGGACACCACACCCGCAGACGACGGCTGGACCACCCACCGCTTTGCGCTGGAACAACCCATCGTCAACTACTTGGTGACCGTTGTGGTCGGCGAATACACCGACCAAGACCTCGGCAATGGTGTGTCCGTGTATGCGCCTAAGGGCGTGAACTTGGACGACGCCGCGCGCTCGCTGAGCGCCGCATCCGACATGATTCCATGGGTCAATGAGCGACTGGGTGTCGACCATGCATACCCGCTGTACCGGCAGGTCGTGACCGAGCGGTTCCCCTACGGCGCCATGGAGAATCCAACGCTGGTCACCTTCAACACTCGGTACATCCTCGAAGCGGACGACCCGCGCCCTTGGGGGACCGAATCGGTCGTGATGCATGAGCTGGCCCACCAGTGGTTCGGCAACCTTCTCACGACCTACGGGTGGTCCGACTTGTGGCTGAACGAGGGCTTCGCAACGCTTCTCGCCCATGACTGGATGAGCGAACAACACGGTGCCTTGTACCAAGCCGAAGACGCGTGGAGCGACCGCAAAGCCGCTCTACGTTCGAGTCTACCCATGTCCGCACGCTCGCACTCGCGCGTGGGCACCTCCGAGAATTCGGACCAATACGTTCAAGGCGTCACGGTACTGCGCTGGCTGCGTTCCATGGTTGGAACACCCGCCTTTGACGCAGCCATCCATCAATACATCGTGCGCAACCGCGACGGTCTCGTGACCAGCGAAGACCTACGCCGTAGCCTCGAAGAGACGGGGGGACGCGACCTGACCTGGATGTTCGACCAGTTCGTTCACGGCGAAGGCCACCCAACGGTCGAGACCAGCTGGACGCACGACGAAGGCACGCTCACTGTTGAGCTGGCCATGGAAGACGCGTGGGATTTCCCGGTAGACATCGCCATTGGAATGGAAGACGGCATTGTGCGTCGAACCGTGTGGATTTCCGACGAAGGTGCCAAGCTCTCCTTGGACCTAGACACGCCCCCCGACTTTGTCATTGTGGACCCAGAAGCGCTCGTTCCGGCGCGGTTCGAACAGGACCAACCCGCTGAGGCATGGGCAGCAGCACTCAACAGCGACGATGCGTTTGTCCAGACCGCCGCGCTGTACACAATCAGCGAAGACACGGGTGATGCCGTGGTCCCCGCCCTAGAGCGCTACGCCGCGTCAGACGCCCACGTACGCGCACGCGTCTTCTCCGCCTATGGTCTAGGAGACATTGGCACAGAGGACGCCGTAGCGGCCCTGGTACAGCTCACACAGGACGACCACGCCATGATGCGTGAAGCGGCCGTCGACTCGTTGAAGTACGCTCCGACAACGGATGCTGTCATCGCTGCCCTCACCCTTGCCGCGAAGACCGACACCGATGACCGCAGCCGTGCGTCGGCCATGGCTGCCCTCTCCGGTCACGACACAGACGCCGCCCTGAAGCTAGCCAGAAGCGCGATTCGCAGCGAGTCGAGCTGGATGTCCAGTCTGGCCGCAGAAATCCTGGGTGAAGAAGGGGGCAAGCGCGACATCCGTGACCTGACCCGAGCCCTCAACCCCTCCCGTTCGCGGTACACAAACACGGTGGCACAAGGCGCGCTCGTTCAGATTGCCATGCGTCTCGACGACCCCGATGTCATTGACCAAGTACGCGCATCCATCGCAGCGATGCTGAACGACCGGGACATCCGCACCCGCCAGGCAACCATTCGTATGCTGGGCAGCCTTCCAGACAGCGGCGCCATCCTAAGGGCCTACGCCAACAGCACCGACTCACCAGCGCTCGCCGACCGCGCACGCAGCGCCGCAGAGCGCAGCGCACGCTTGGGCGAACCCAAAGATGACGACGAGCCCGAAGGCGACGAAGCAGACGAGCAGGAAACCCTTCAGGACCGCCTAGACGCTATCATCGACCGTCTGGAACGCCTTGAAGAGTGGCGCTAAACAACGGGCGGAGGTCGACTGCAATGACCCCGTCCCCCGCTCTCGGTCCCGCGGTCAATACGCCGGCACGCGACAGCACAGCAGACTGCCCCGAAAACGGAGTGTCGTCTTCCTGACCGTAGCGGTTTGCAGCGACCAAGACCGTGTGGGTCGGCGCCAGTCGTTGCTGCCAGTAGGCGTGCATATCGACCGTGTCTTCATGCACCCAGTTGGTGGGAAAAGCACAGATGTCGATGCGTGCGTCCGCGAGCCACTGGACGAAGTGGGGATTGTTCAGGTCCATGCAGATGCCTACGCTCACCCGCAGGCCGCCCATCTCCAAGATTGCGACCCCCGCATCTCCTGGGCGGGCCCAGTTGTAGTCGGGGTCGTACAGCAACAACTTGCGGTAGACGAACACCAAGGTCCCATCTGGGGCAATCACCATTGCGCTGTTGTACAGCACATCACCGGCGTCTTCAGCAAATCCACAGACGACCCAACACCGGTGCCGTTCGGCAATGACTGACAGTGCCTGAAACGTAGGTCCTGTCGGTGTCTCAGCGACCTTTCGCGCTTCCTCCGCCGAGGGAAAGAGGTACCCCGTTGCGGCCATCTCTGGACACACCACGAGGTCCGCGTCCGCAGCCGCTTGTTCAACAAGGGGTAGCAAACGAAAAAGCGACCCCGAAGAGGGGCCGCGTGTCGGTTCAAACTGAATGGCTGCGACGCGCATGCTCTCCGCTATCGAGCGGAGCCGCGCGTCGCATGTCACTTCCTATGCAGCAACGTCTTCGTCTTCACGGCGACGACGCCAGCCGAGGCCAAGCATCAACATCAGCAACGACAGGGCACCCGTACTCTGGATGCCACCCGTCGATGTCGACGAACAACCGCCCACGCGACAGGCGTCTGCGCCACAGCCGCCAGAGCTCTGGCCGACGTAGCAGCGAGCACAGGCAGGTTCGAGGCAGTCGATTGTTTCATTGCAGTTGTTGTCGATGCCGTCGGTGCAGACGTCACAGTCGATGGGCCGACCATCGAAGACGGCGAGCAGGTCATCAGGACCTTCGTAGCGACCACGGTTCTGCGCGTCGAGCTCACCCTCTGGGGCAGGCTCTGCTTCCGGCAGGTCAGCATCCGCACAGTCGCCACCGACGACGCCGCCGGTCACGGCTTCCTCGAAGCCGTCCAACACCTCATCACCCCAACAACCAAGCAGCAGGCCTTCAGTGTGTGCAAGAGGGCCAAATCGGTTGAAGGTGAGGGCATTGCCAGCGTCCGACCGCAGCTGCGTGGCAGTCATGGTCCGCCAGTCGTCATCATCCAGGTTGAAGCCACCCGGACGACGGTCCTTGTAGTCACGAAGAACCAGGTCTTCCGGCATGCGCTCGGCGAGGTCATCGACGCCACCACACCCGAACTCATTGGTTGAACGGTAGCATTCCCATTCAGAGACCAGGCGACGCGCGTTGCGGATGCGGTCACGTGACCAGACCGAACGCAGCACAACCTGCTCGGGGAACCAGGCTTCGCCATCCGACTGCAAGCAGCCGTCGTACTCGGTCTGGAGCATGCCGAAGCGGCTCTCGTCATCGGAGTTGTCGCCAGTGAGGATGGTGAAGACCTCTCCGTCGGCTTCCCGTGTCAGTGTCAACTGACTGATCACGCAGCGATGGCGGTCCAGGTCTTCGATGGTTTCAAACTCGGGACAGAAGTCCGGAATGGGCTCGCCATTGCGGGCCAAGTCACGGCAGACGTCCAGCTCGACGCACACCGCCAACATGTCAGCGATGCCTTGAGAGTCATTGAAGACATTGTCCACACCCAACAGGCCGTTCATCGCCTCGTAATGGTCGTCGTCACATTCAGCGGCCTCACCAGAGTTGCCACGTTCGCGTGGCATGACGAGGGGAATGACGTCCCAGACCTCATCTTCAAGCTCACTGCCAACAACTGTGTTGTAGGCGTAGGTGAGAACAAAGATGGTCTCATCGCTCGCTTCGGTGCCGTAGACACCACACTGTGAGTAGCCATCGTCGTCTTCATCGATGGTCGTGGGTGGCAAGTCGCCACACTCCGCAAAGCCTGCACAGTCAACAGCAGGCTCTTCGGTGGACATCAGCGAGCAGAGGTTGTTGCAGTCGCCGCCATCTGTCTCGATGGCAGTGCCGCCGAGCAAGGTCACGTCGTTGCCAGGCTGGTTGACACGTTCACCCGAGATGCAGGCCAGCTGGCCGTCACCGTCGTAGTCGATTTCGTCTTCGTAGACGTAGCCGCGAGTGGTCGACCCATCTTCCATATGGTCAGGAAGACCATTGGCGTTTGCATCGTAGTGCACCAAGAGTCGAGTAGCGTCCAGGCAGTCATTGTCGACACCGTCGCAGCGCTCGGCTCGACCCTTCTCACGGTTGGCGGAGGTATCGTCACAGTCACCCTGCGCCAATGTTCGAACGTTGATGTCCTCTGTCAGACGGAAACCACCGTTGAACAGGGCCTCGTCCAGACTGTCGACAGCGACTTCCCACAGACCCGTGGGTGCACCGTCGTTGTCCAGCTCGTCGCGACAGACCAGCGTGAGAGACTCACCAGCGAGACGAATCTGGGGCTTGTCAGCCGCCAGTACATCGTGGCAGTCCACCAGGCCAAGGCCTTCGGTGACGTTGGGTACACCGTAGTCGTTGTTCGCCGGAATGGTATTGGTGGAAGCACCCGCCAAGATGTTGAACTCTGCCACGTTCAAGAACGTGTCGGTAGACGTCCACTCACCAGCAGGCCGGACCGCACCGGCCACCGAGGCGCCGGAGCTTACAGGCAGCAGGGGTAGCTGACCATCGTTGTCGAGGTCGAGCTCAATGGCAGGAATGAATCCGTCACAGTCGTTGTCCCAGCCGTCCATGCGCTCCTCGTGAGGCTCACCTGGGAACACAGGATGGATACGAACTTCATCGTCGTAGCAATCGGTCGAGAAGACCGAGTAGCAATCACCACCGAACTTGATGCCGTAGCGGGCCAACAGTTCGGTATCAATGTTGTCGGGGTCGATGTCCGGCACGCCGTCGTGTGCACACTCAAGGCGCTCGGACAGCGGGGCGTTGACAATGAAGCCTTCGCAGAACTGTAGGGTCTCCTGGCCTTCGATACCGTACCCGTCACCATCTGCATCAATGTAGAAGGTGGTGGTGTTCAAGGGTGGGTCACCACTAGAGTTCGGCTCATCAATGATGCCGTTGCAGTTGGTATCATCGTTGTTGCAGACCTCGACTGCTGACGGATTGATCAGCTCATCGTTGTCATTACAGTCGGTCTTGTTCGTAGAGAAGAACTCTTCTGGAATGCCAGCGCGGCACAGGTAGATGGCCTCAGTCGCGTTCATGTCAGCGAAGCCATCGTTGTCCGCGTCTATATAGAATGGACGGCTCGCCGTGAGATTGCTGACGGTTCCGCCGGAGAGAGTCAGGCCCACACCGTCCACGAAGTGCGTCACGTATTCAGGGTTGTACTGGTCAATGACGCCGTCATTGTCCGTGTCCACTGGGATACCGACAGTGTTTGGATTGCCGTCACAGTCGTCATCAACCTGCGCGCCAACTTCGCAGCGCTCACCCGCGCCTGGGTAGACGAAGGAGTTGTCGTCGTTGCAGTCGTCTGCGACGTTGAAGCCGTCTCCGTCTGCATCAATACCCGCGGAACCATCGCAGTTGTTGTCGATACCGTTGGACACGTCATCGGGTGCGGACGGATTGATGAGATCATTGTCGTCCACACAGTCCGAGGCGGGAAGAGTACCGAGGTCCGTGTAGACACCGTACTTGTCAGTCGGGTCATTGCTGGAGTCCGAGGCCACATTGTAGGCAATCACCTCGTCTTCGCCAGCAAATCCATCAGTATCCACGTCGAAGTCGTCGAAGCCGTCACAGTTCTGGTCGATGCCGTCGTAAGGGGCATCAATGGCTCCTGGCAAAATATTGGATGCCAGAATTCCACCCGGCACAATCGACGACTCAACTGAGCCGGAGGTAGCAGCATCTGGCGGTGCAGTCCGGTACAGCCCGTCTTCTCCGCGGCCGTCGACATCCGTCTCGCCATCTTCGCAGTCGTCCTGCGGCCAGGGCTGTAGGGCATACGACGCAGAGGCCGGCCGGGTGTCGTCGCCCAAGTAGCTCCACGTCGGGCGCGTACTGCGGTACTCGTCAATCTTATCGATGCTTGCGGAACGGTCACCGTCACGGTCGAAGTCGTTCTGTTCGTCACAGTTCTGGTCAACATCGTCGTAGTAGCGCTCAATGGCGGCGCTCTTGATGAAACCAGGCGTGTCATTCGCACCGAAGATCAGGTCAGCATCAACCGTCAGGTTGCCAGAGCCCAGGGTAACGGCGGGATCGTCGACACAGTCAGCTCCACCACTTTCAATGCTCGGGACACCGTCTTGGTCACGGTCGTTTCCGGGAACACCGTCACAGTCACTATCGATGCCGTCCGCTGCCATGTCACCGTCGAACTGTCCGGGGATAGCAGAAGGATTCACGTACTCGGGGTTAATCGCCGGGTCCTGGTCGTTGCAGTCGCCTACGGGAAGGTAGACACCACCGAAACTTCCGCTGTACAGCGCGTTGTAGGTCAACACGCCTGAGTTGTTCGCGTCACCGAAGGCCGTCCGAATTGCGGCGTCTGACGCATAGCCGTCGCCGTCCTTGTCGAAGTCATTCCGGTCGAAGGCACAGTCCGCGATGATGGCATCGTAGACGGCATCCGTGACACCAGGATTGATGAGGGACGAATCCAGAGTGGCCGTTCCCTCTCGGGCGGTCACGGTAATCGCGTCGTCTTCACAGTCGTTGTTGGTCTCAGAGTATTGCGTTGAGTCTTGGATAGAAGGGTTCTTGCAGTCTTCGATGACTTCCAAGCTGCCCGACGCGTCCGAGGCACCGAAGCCATCCGCATCACGGTCAATGTAGTAGTCCGCAAAGCTAAGCTGACTGGGCTCATCAATGATGGTGTCGCAGTCGTTGTCAATGAGGTCACACGCTTCGCCACCGGGTAGCGGGGTGACGCCATCGGCTTCAAACTGACGACCCGGGTTGGACTCACGCGCCGTGACAGCGGGGTCGTCCGGCGGGTCATTGCCGACACCGACGGCCGCAAGGACTTCGGCCGCATTGTCGAGGCAGTCCGTTGCAGGAAGCGGATCCCATTGGTTGTCCTGCACGTACGTGTCGTACGCACCAAAGTTTCCAACGAAGTCCGTGGCGACTTCGGCGGTGCTTGCGTAGCCGTCGCCGTCAGCGTCGTAGTCGTTGCCGATGTCACAGTCTTGAATGATACCGTTGTAGTATTCTTCAGGGGCACCCGGGAAGATCCGGTCGCCGCGGACATCGAAGCCGGTCACGAGGCCCACGGTGTCGTTGCAGTCGCGACCCGTAGAGATGTAGGTCTGGTTAGCGGGTAGCTTGCCTTCGGAGTTGGCCGGCTCACATGCGTAGGCAGGTGCCGACTCATCACCAAAGCCGTCCCCATCCAAGTCTGGGTAGAACGTGAAGGACTGGGTCAGCGGCGCATCGCTGTTGAGAACGTTGCCGAAGTCATCAAGGGCACCGCTGCAGTCTTCATCGACCTGGTTGTTGCAGATCTCAAAGGCAGCAGGACTGATGGACGTACCATTGTTGGTGATGTCGTCGTTACAGTCGGTCGCTGGCGGCCGAACTGGATCGTAGACGTATCCACCACCAGCGGCTTCCTGAACCTTGGCTTCATCACTGAAGCCATCACCATCTTGGTCAAAGTCGTCTAGAACGACGTCTTCGCCATTCAGGGTGCCCAAGCGACAGGTCTGATTGACGCCATCGTATGGGGTGTCCGTGATTTGTCGTGGGTTGGCTCCAGAGCCAATGAACAAGATGTCCGACGCAGGAATCACGCCCAAGATGGCGTCACCATTGCTTTCAAAACCGAGCACGGAGACTTGGTCTTCGGCGTCAACACAGTCCGCACCGGCAAAATACACGGGGCACAACGGCTCCGGGTAGACCACCGAGCCATCACATGCTTGGCGGTCACCATCTTGGTCACCGTCGATAAGCAAGCCCGGACGTCCCAAGCTGGACTCGAAGCAATCTTGATCGATTTCATCGTAGAACACTTCGATCTGGCCGGGATTGATCTCTGCTGCCGTCAGTGTCTTGTTGAACGATGCAGGACGCTCGGTGATCAATCCGCCAGAGGCATCGGTGCCGTTGACGAAGATCTGGTAGCCCGAGCGAGTAGCCGCCGACCCGTCTACACAGTCCCGATTGTCACGAGTGAGGGGAGCGCCGGGACCACTGTCGTAGTTGAATCGATTGCACTCGATCAGCACATCGGCCACCGAACTCGAGCCGTAGCCATCGGCATCCCCATCTGGGTACCAACGCTTGGATGGGTCGGTATCCAAAGTATCCGAGTCGATACCGCCAACGCAGTTGTCATCAATACCATTGCAGACCTCGGTCGCATTGGTGTTGACGCTTGGGTCCGCATCATCGCAGTCCGTGCCAACGTCCACGAATCCAGGCACGTTGCCAGAGGCGTTGGCGCAGGCCATAAACTCAGTGGATGGGTCGCCGAATCCGTCGCCGTCGGCATCCAAGAAGTACGCAGTGTCTCCAATGCCGTCATCTGGGCCAAGTAGGCAGTCGTCATCGAGGCCGTTGCAGACTTCCTGTCCGCCGTCAGCGTCGGCGTTGGTACCCGAGCCGCTGTCACAGTTGTTGTCGAAGCCGTCGTCGCAGTCTTCGGTCTGACCTGGGAAGACCGAGGCGACTCGTGGCTGGCAGTCTGTGTTGAGGACACTTGCACCGGGGATGTCTGCTTCCAAACAGAACTCGCCAATGTCCGCACCCGCTCCAACACCGTCGCCATCGATGTCCGCGTAGAAGTCTCCACGTGGCGTACCGTCATCAACGATTCCGTCGCAGTCATTGTCAATGCCGTCACAGGCTTCGCCATCCGCAGCACCCGTCACACCATCACAGTCGGTGTCGATGTGGGTCGTGCCATCCGCCTCGAAGTCTGTACAGACCTCAACCGCACCGGGGAAGACGCGCGGGTCGAGGTCGCCACAGTCGGCATCTTGCACGCCGACCGCGACAACGGCGTAGCCCGCAATGTCTACGCCTTGGCAGGCGTAGATGGGAGTCAACAAGGCATCGCCGAAGCCATCGCCGTCACGGTCTGGGTAATAGGGCAGACGCTCATCAATGACATCGAAGTTGGCATCGACGGTGATTCCACCATCTTCGTCAATCTCGCCGTCGCCATCGTTGTCTACGCCGTCGCAGACGTCTGGAGCGGCTGAGCCGCGAGACACGTCACAGTCGTTGTCAATCTGAATAGGTGCGACGTTCTCGCCGCTCATCTCGACGACTTCGATGGCATCTGGGTTGATGGTTGCATCTTGGTCGTTGCAGTCCAGCGTGTTCTTCGAGCGGGCAATGGCACCGAAGCTGTTCGGGTCCGCCTCTGGGCAAGCAAGAATGCCGGTCGCCTGGTCAAATCGTCCGAAGCCATCTCGGTCTAGGTCGGTAAACCACTCGACCCGGTCAATGGGGAGTCCGTTGGCTGCGAGACCGTCACCGGCCATACCATCATCGCGGTGACCGTTGCAGTCGTCGTCAGCACCGTTGCAGATATCCAAGACGGGCACGGCTCCGACGAAGTCGCCGCCGCCATCGCAGTTGTTGTCAATGCCATCGCTACACACTTCAAGCGCGTCTGGGTTGACGGCCGGGTCGGTCGAGTCGCAGTCACCCTTGTGGCGTGTAGCGTTCGGAAACTCGACCTCGACGCAGTACTTAGGCTCTTGAGAGTTGTCTCCGGGAGCCGAGTAGACCTGGTATTGAGTGCCTGTGTTTCCAATAAGGTCGCCGAAGCCGTCGTCGTCGGCATCCACGTAGAAGGTCACACGTGGCAGTCCGGCATCAACGCCACCACAGGCATTGTCAAAGCCGTCACAGACCTCGATACCCGCAATGTCTGCGGTACCGTTGTTGCAGTCTTCATCAATACCGTTCTGGCAGACCTCAACCCTGCCCGGGCTGCGAGCTGGGTCTGCGTCATCACAATCACCTGCGTCCAGGGAGTAGCCTGGGATTTCGGCGAATGCGCACGCCGACTCGTTGGTGTTGGTCTGGGGGCTGTTGGCGCTGGTGTCCACACCATAACCATCGGAATCCCCGTCCAAGTAGAACACCGCGGTTGCCGGCGCACCTTCGTCGATGATGCCATTGCAGTTGTCGTCGATGCCGTTGCAGACGAACTCCACACCACCGCCGCCGCCGTCGGCGTCCGGTGTTGCAGCATTACAGTCGTTGTCGATGCCATCGCCACAGACTTCGAGGCCGTCTGGATTAATGACCGGGTCCGCATCATTACAGTCGTCGTTGTTCGGAGCTTTTCCGACAATCGTAGCGTCAATGCATGCCTGCTCCGAGGCGCCGAGAGCCGTGCCGAAGCCGTCGCCGTCAACATCATCGTAGAACGCAGCGAGAACGAATCCGTCATCCACGCCATTCGAGCAGTCGTTGTCGATACCGTCGCAGATCTCGGGGTCGCCGCCGTCAAAGTCGTCGCCGCAGTTCTGGTCAATGCCATCGCCACACTCTTCCACAGCACCGGTGAAGATGTCCGCGGCACAGGTACGTGAAGCACTACAGTTGAGCGGGTCGTCGCTGTCGTCATCGTCGCAATCACCGCTGGAACCGGAAGTCAGACGGCTCGCTTGGCCGTCGCCATCCGCATCAATACCAGGAACGCCATCGCAGTTGTTGTCCACGGCGCCATCTACGCCATCGGCGCGGTCAATCGTGATCCCTGGATTGACACCAGCGTTGGTGTCATCGCAGTCGGTTCCGCCACTCGCTGTCGATGCAAAGTTGTCGTCGTCACCGTCGATACCGGGCACGCCGTCGCAGTTGTTGTCGACGCTACCATCGGGTCCATCCGCACGGTCATTTCCAGCATTCGGGCTGACGGCCGGGTTGGCATCGTCGCAGTCCAAGCCACCACTGGCGGTGGATGCGACGCCGTCGTTGTCCATGTCGACGCCAGGAACATCGTCGCAGTCGTTGTCCACACCATTGTTGACAAGGTCTCCAACCACATCCGGATTGGTGTCCGATGCACACATATTCACGAACACGCCCGAGGGGGTGTCGCAGGTTGCGGGGTCGTCGATTGGATTGTCATCACAGTCGGTAGACAGCAAGTTCGGGACACAAGCAACACCGGTGAAGGCGCCGGAGCACGTCTTAGAGTCGCTGTCTGGGGTGACGCCTGGGTTGCTGCTTGTGTAGGTCGCGCCGTGCGCTCCATCCGGAATGGCAGCGAATCCGTCGAGGTCTTGGTCGAAGTCTGAGAGGCCGTCGCAGTTCAGGTCGATGTCGTCGTACCAGACCTCGGTCGCCGTGCTGTTGACTTCGTCGGGGTCAAAGCCACCGCCGACAGTTGCGTTGGGGTCGTCGACACAGTCGAGGCCGCCAGAAGCGACACTTGCTTCCTGGTCGTTGTCCGCGTCTACGCCGGGGATGCCGTCGCAGTCATTGTCGATGGTGTTGCCGACCAAGTCATTGGTAATGCCGCCATGCACGTCGTCTGCGCAGGAGTCGGTATTTGAGCAGGTGCCGGCGTCTCCGGTCGGGTCGTCATCGCAGTCGTCTGCTGTGAAGTCTTCACTAGGGAAGTTGAAGCTACGTGAGCTGGACCTGTAGGTAGCGGTATCGCCGAAGTCCGCCAGAACCTCAAATGTAGATGCGTGCCCGTCACCGTCGACGTCGTAGTCGTTCTGGCCGTCGCAGTTCTGATCGATGTCGTCGTACGCGAGGTCGACGACACTTCCTGGATTGATCAAGTCGCCGTCAATCGCGAGGTCACCGGACCCCCCTGGAGTCTGCGTGCCTTGGCCATCAAAACAGTCGTCGCTCGAGGCCGAGTACGTGGCTGGGAGAGGGTTGGCGAGGACAAAAGCTGGCGGTGGGCGAACGATTGGCTGACAGGTTGAAAAGACAACCGAACCACCGAGAACGCCGTACGTATCGCCATCAGCATCAAGGAAGTAGTCGACGCGGTTGCGTAGGACGTCGGACGCGTCCTCATCAATGGCATTGTCACAGTCGTTGTCTACGCCGTCGCAGATCTCTGGCTGCAGGTCACCGACCAACGCGTCCCCATCATTGCAGTCCGTCAGGTTCGTAACGACCACTGGGTTGGTGGCTGCAGTCGCAACATCTGGGCACAACACGGCAGCCGTAGTGGGGTCGCCTTCTCCATCACCATCGACATCGTCGTAGTAGGTCAGTGCAGCGGCGGCACCTTCGTCGATTCCCAAGATACAGTTGTTGTCGACGCCGTCGCAAACTTCGGGCTGATTCGCACCAACATCACCGCGTAAGTCATCACAGTCCGTGTTGTTGGTGACGCTACCGGAAATCGGAGTGCAAGAGAAGACAGCATCAGCGTTGATGTCACCCTCACCATCAACATCGCCGTCTACGTAGTAGGCGAGAGCATCCGCGGAGGATGTGTCATCCGTGTCGGTGCAGTCGGTCTGTCCTGCCGCAGCGAGGACATAGTAGTCGGGGGTTGGACTGACAGTTGAGCAGAACTGGGCGATAACCGCGGGCAAGCCCGCATCGCCATCCAAGTCGTGGTCCTGGTAGAAGTCGCCAAGAACCTGACCTTCATCAACAGTCCCGTCGCAGTCGTTGTCGATTGCGTCGCAGGCTTCGGTTTCGGCAATGAGCCCCGACAAGACGATGCCGTTGTCCGCAGCGCCATCACAGTTGTTGTCCCGGCCATCACCTGCTCCAGTAGGGCCACAGGACTCTGGGATTGCGGCGTCCAATCGAACACCGGCATCTTGGTCGTCACAGTCAGCATCATCCGTGTCGGTGTTGATGAGCGTTGCAACTACTGCGGGGAATGGCGGTGGTGTTGCCCCACAATCGATAGGACGACCGATGTCCCCCTGGCCGTCGTTGTCGAGGTCAGCGTAGAAATCGACGACGCCGTCCGCTACGGGTGCCGAGGTAGCAATGCCGTTGTCGATGACGCCGTCGCCATCGTTGTCAAAGCCGTCACAGACTTCCGCACTCGCGCTTCCGTCGTCAAACGTTGCGACTTGGGAATCACAGTCGTTGTCTAGTTCATCCCAGGCGACTTCCGTCATCGCGGGGTTCATCAACGGCTCGGTGTCGTCACAGTCGCCCGTGGTCAGGCCTGACTCGAGATGCCAGCCACGCGCTGCGAGTGCGGTCGTGGCGGCTGCGTCATCGCTGGCCATAATGCCTGTTACGTTTGAATCGAAGTAGGCGTCACCATCGAGGTCCTGCCGATAAGCCACCAAGTTCGAGCCGTCTTCGGAGCCCAACGTAAGGTCGCAATCGTCATCAATACCGTTGTCCACGATTTCGGTGGCGCTGCCTCCTTGGAGGGCATCACTATCGTCGCAATCCGTGTTGTTGCTCGCGTAACCAGCGATGGGACCGTGTAGACAGAAGGTTCTCGCCACTCCTTGGTCGTCACCGAAACCATCACCGTCAAAGTCTTCATACCAGTCGCCAGTAGGCCAGCCTTCATCGATCGTGCCGTCATCGTTGTCGTCGATGCCGTTGCACAATTCTGGCAAGTCTAGAAAGGCGCCATCATTGCAATCTGAATCAATGCCGTCATTGGCAACTTCAAGCTTGCCAGGGAACCGAGTGGGGTCGGCATCGTCACAGTCGCCGGCAATCCGCGACACGGAAGCGGTACTCGGGCCGTAGGCGGAGGCACAGGCAAGAAATGCCGTGGCGGTCTCACCGAACCCATCTTGGTCGACGTCCTTGTACCAGACCTCGGTGGCCAGGGCGCCGTTGTCCACAACGCCGTCACAGTCGTTGTCGATGGTGTCGCACAGCTCTGGGGCATCGAGAGTGGTGCCATCAGCAGCGTAGATGGATGCGTCATCATCATCGCAATCGGTGAAGGTAGTGGCCCAGCCCGTCTCAGTATCTCGGATGATTTCGTCGTCGAAAACACCCGAACCCGGAGCAACATCTTCACACGCCGAGTTTTTGACGCAAAGGCAGGCCACTTCATAGCGGACACCATCGCCGTCAGTATCTGCTGCCCATACGGTGTCCCGATTTTCTTGAGGGCCATCATTAGCCACCGTGGGATCGAAGAGAACACCACCGGAGGGGGTGGTACCATCAGACATGGTCGTACAGTCCAAATCCGCCGGTTGAGCCGCGATCGCATCCTCAATTACCGGCTCTGACCAGAGCAGCGGAGAGAGCGCAATCACTCCGCAAGCGGAGACGGTAGTGAAGGCCAGTGCGGCGGCGCGAGAGGTCCAGCTCGAAAGCATACAGGAATCCTTGGCAAACGCATCTACGCGCACGACGAGCGGCGCGTGATGACGGAAGTCTAATGACAGTGGACCTATTGTGACACGAGCTACCGCCACCTGCCTACTTACCGTTCTGCAACAATCCCGATCACAAGGCTTGTTTTAGGGCAATGGCTGCTAGAGCAAAGACGCCAATGCCTTGCCAGTCGGTGTGTCCAATCGAGCGATTGCCGAAGGCGGCCCTTCGCCCACCACGTTTCCACCGCCAAATCCACCTTCTGGACCGATGTCCAGCACCCAATCTGCCTGCTTCAGGATGTCCAGGTGATGCTCAATCGTGATGACCGTGTGGCCCTGGGTCACAAGCCGATGCAACACAGTCACCAGCTTCCGCACGTCTGTTAGGTGAAGTCCCGTGGTGGGCTCATCTAGCACGTACAGCGCATGTCCTTTCCGACTGGTCAGTTCAGCGGCCAGCTTGACTCGCTGAGCTTCGCCGCCTGACAGCGTTGTAGCGGGCTGGCCAAGGCTGATGTACCCGAGCCCCACATCGACCAACGCGGTGAGCTTACGACTGAGACTTCGGTGGTGCGTAAACAGCTCCGCAGCCTCGTCGATGCGCATTCCAAGGGCATCCGCAATCGATCGGCCCCGGTACGTCACAGCCAAGGTGTCGCGGTTGAAGCGGCGCCCCTTGCAGGTGTCGCAGACCACCCAGACATCTGGAAGGAAGTGCATCTCCACCAAGATGGAGCCACGCCCTTCACAGGTCTCACAGCGCCCACCTTTGCTGTTAAAGCTGAACCGCCCCGGCTTCCACCCACGAGCACGCGACCCAGGCGTATCCGCGTACAATTTGCGAATTGCATCCATCACCTTTGTATAGGTTGCTGGAGTAGAGCGAGGCGTACGCCCAAGCGGAGATTGGTCCACGACAACCAAGCGGTCTACCGGGTCTCTGACGGCGAGGGACTTGTGCGGCAGCGGCGTGTCTGGCGTTCCCATCGACTCGCGCAGCGCAGGGACCAAGGTATCCATAATGAGGCTGGACTTCCCCGAGCCCGAGACTCCGGTCACTGCGACCCACAAACCAGTCGGCACGGTAACATTCACCGACTTGAGGTTGTGCCCAGTGGCTCCGGTCAAGCGAAGGCCCTTGCGGGCTTTGCGCGTAGGCGGCCGATCCGGCATGGTCTCACGCCCAGACAACCAAGCACCGGTCACGGAACCTGGCGTGTCGCGCACCTCTTGGGGGGTACCCATGGCCAACAGGCGCCCGCCCTCTGCACCAGCACCAGGTCCAAGGTCAATGACGCGGTCCGCTCGGTTGATGGTGTCCGGATCATGTTCGACGACAACCAAGGTATTGCCCTGGTCTCGCAGGTCTTCAAGGGTTGCGAGCAGTCGCTCGGTGTCGCGCGTGTGCAGTCCAATGGTGGGTTCATCCAACACATAGATGACACCGGTGAGCCCTACTCCAAGCTGCGACGCGAGCCGAATCCGCTGGGCCTCTCCCCCCGAGAGTGTTCGGGCCCCTCGGTCCAACGACAAGTAGCCGAGCCCAACGTTCGACAGGAATGCCAAGCGCCGCTGAAGTTCCATCACTGGGCGCTCGGCAATCACCGCACGCGAGCCCTCGAAAGACCACGTACCGAGCTCACTCAGTGCATCGTCCACCGTGAGCTTTGAGAAGGTGTCGATGCCAATGCCCGAGACGTCTACGGCCAGCACCGCGGGACGCAGTCGGCCACCCTTGCAGCTCGGACACTCCGCCTCGATGGTTAGCCAGTCCAGCTGGGCGTTCCACCCCTCAAGAATCGGAACAATGCCCGCCCACTCTCGTTCTTCATCCACGTGTTTGACCGACCGGCCCCACCGCTTGGACCAGTGAATCGCGAACTGACCTGGCAATCCGAACAACAGCCCTTTGCGTTGGGCCGGTGACCACTTGCTGACCGGAGTGTCCGGCTTGAGCTTGAGATACGCCAGGACCGCCTCAATCAAGGCCCCGTTGCGGGCAGACCGCTCCATCACCGAGCGAACACGAGGGTCCAGAGCGTCCCAGAAACCGGCTTTGGAGTCTGGAAAGACGCGCTGGATGTCAATCTGACGAGACTGACCCAGCCCATCACAGCGGGTACACGCACCCAGCTGACTGTTGAAGCTGAAGTGGCGAGGCGTGATCTCGTCGGGCAGTACGTCCCCATGCTCAGGACAGCGTGGGCGGGCATTCAGAATGGTCTGCACCCCCGACTCGCGTGCGACAAAACGCGCACGTCCCAGCCCCATGGCGTACCCGGCTGAGATCGCCTCCGCGACGCGGCTAGCAGCTGCTTTCGCTGGCGAGAAGCGGTCAATGACCAGTGTGGCTCCTGACTTCAGTAGCCCCAGGGCATCTGCGGTCTCCAGACGAACTTCTACGCCCTCCTGGAGCAAGCGCGACCACCCGTCCGCGACCAGAGCATCTCGGCGCTCCTCGGTGCTCTCCACAGGTCTCAGGTCGGTGACAAGCCAACCCGCTTCCGACACATCTTGGGCCAGCCATTGAGCAGCGACAGATGGCGAACGCCCGGACACTTCGCGGCGACACTCTGGACAATGTGGTTGACCGACACGCGCCCACAGCAACCGCAAGACGTCGTGAATCTCGGTGACTGTGGCCACAGTTGAACGTGGATTTCGCGATGCAGCACGTTGATCGATAGCAATCGCTGGAGCCAGACCTTCAATGCGGTCCACGGGTGCACGCTCCATACGACCCAAGAACCGACGCGCGTAGGTCGACAGGCTCTCGACGTACTGCCGCTGCCCCTCGGAGAAGATGGTGTCGAACGCAAGAGAGGTCTTTCCGGAGCCCGAAGGCCCGGTAATGACGGTCATGGTGCCGTGGGGGATGGTGATATCCACCCCTGTTAAGTTGTGTTGTCGCGCGCCTTTTACGACGAGTTCTTTCGCTCGCTTCGCAGGACGCTTCGCATTCTTGCGTGACAACGCCACGTCAGCGGCAATGACAGCGCCAAACTCCGGGAGCGTGGCCAGCGCACGCCCTGTGGGTGTGTCCAACGTCGCAATGTGCTCGGGAGTCCCCTCCCCTACCAGGTAGCCGCCGGCATTTCCGCCCTCAGGACCCATATCGATGAGGTGATCAGCAACCTTCATGATGTCCGTGTGGTGTTCGACGATAATGACGCTATTCCCTGCGTCTACAAGGCGTTGAATCGCGCTGATTAGGCGATCGACGTCTTCAAAGTGCAGACCGGTCGTAGGCTCGTCCAACAAGTACAGGGTCTGGCCGGTTGACGGCCGATGCAGCTCACTGGCGAGCTTGATGCGCTGTGCTTCGCCGCCAGAGAGCGTTGTCGAAGGCTGACCCAACGGGATGTAGCCCAGCCCCACGCTGACCAGAGTGTCTAGGATTCGTGAGAGTGTTCGGTGGTTCTTGAAGAACTCGGCCCCCTCACCCACGGTCATCTTCAACACATCCGCAATGGTGTGACCACGATAGCTAATCTCCAGTGTCTCAGCGTTGTAGCGCTTGCCATTACAGACATCGCACGTCACCTCTACGCTAGGAAGGAACTGCATTTCTACGGTCTGAACGCCCGCACCGCTGCACGCTTCACACCGCCCGCCGGCAACGTTGAACGAAAACCGTCCCCGCTTGTATGCACGGGCTTTGGATTCGGGGATTTGAGCGAACAAATCACGAATCTTATCGAAAGCACCCGTATAGGTGGCGGGGTTGCTCCGAGGCGTGCGACCAATCGGCTGCTGGCTGATGCGAATGAGCTTGTCGACGTGCTTCACGCCGTCCACACTCACGCTTGAGCCAGGTACACGCTCTTTGCTCAACGTGGCTGATACCGTTGGTTCTAGGCTACCAAAGACCAATGACGACTTACCAGAACCGGACACACCCGTCACCACAGTGAGCGTACCTAGCGGAAAATCGACCGCTACATCCTTGAGGTTGTTCGCATTGGCGCCACGCACCTTCAGCGCCTTGCCATTGCCCACTCGACGCTTGTCCGGCATGGCAATGACCCGCTCACGACGCATCCACATCGCCGTAGGCGCATTGGAGCGCAAGAAACGGCCTCCGCTCATTGCCGCAACGACTTCTCCGCCTTCCGAGCCCGCTCCTGGACCGACATCCACCACGTAGTCAGCCGCCGCAATGGTCTCAGCGTCATGCTCCACCACCAGTACGGAGTTTCCGCGAGCCTGGAGCCTGCGCAACGTCGTCAACAAGCGCTGATTGTCGCGTGGATGTAGCCCAATCGACGGCTCATCGAGCACGTAGGTCACACCCTGAAGTGCGCTTCCGACCTGTGATGCCAGCCGAATGCGCTGAGCCTCACCCCCCGAGAGTGTGGCTGCGGACCGGTTGAGCGTCAGGTAGCCAAGGCCCACTTCCACCAAGAACTGCAGCCGGTCGCGAATCTCGGCGATGAGCAGCTCGCCTACTTCTTTCTCGTTGCCTTCGAGCGTCACATTTGCGAAGAAGGCAGCAGCGTCCTCCACAGTAGCGCGGGTTTGCTCCACAATATTCGTGCCACGGAACCGAACAGCACGTCCGTACTGACTAAGGCGCGCACCTTCGCACTCAGGACACGGCGTACGCGAACGAAACGCTTGGAAACCACTGTAGCTGGTGTACTTCCACACCATCTTCACGATGCCAAGCAGACCACGCCACGGACGAGAGCGACGGTCCACCCGACCATCCGGACGGTGGATGACCTCTTCGATGATGAGCGCTGGGTCGCCATGCACGAGCTGCTCAAGCTTTGCGACAGGCCACTTCACGAGGGGCTTGGTTGCGGGCGCCTTGAGCTGCTTGACCACATGGGCAAGATTGTCTCTGTCGAATCCCGCGAACGGAATCTTGCCATCATCATTGAAGGCCAAAAACGCGGACTTGGCAGGCTTCGAGAGGTCGAACAGGCGCTCTAGGTCAAAGGCTTCGAGCGCTCCAAGACCATTGCACGTGGGACAGGCTCCTTGAGGTGCATTGAAGGAGAACAGCCGAGGCTCAAGCTCTGGAAACGACAGCTCCGGGTGCTTCGCACAGGCACGCGACGTAGCGAAGGTCAGCTCCTCATCCGGGCTGCTGACAACGACGATACCCTCGGACATCGCCAGGCCCTTCTCTATGGCCTCCACCAACCGGGTTCGGTCGGATTCTCGTGGAATAATGCGGTCAACCACTACTTCGATGGTGTGCTTTTCGTAACGAGCCAAGACGATTTCTTCGTCTAGGCGGCGTTCCTCACCGTCGATTCGCGCTCGCAGCCAGCCATCTCGAGCAAGCTCCTGAAGCTCTTTGCGGTACTCGCCCTTTCGCTCGCGAACCACCGGCGCATAGATGTGTGCCTTTTGTCCGCCGAAGCGTTCCAGGACTGCGGCCACAATGTCATCTACGCCCAGCCGCTCGACGGGAGCGTCACACTTCGGGCAGTGCGGAGTGCCCAACCGGGCGAACAGCAGCCGGACGTGGTCGTAGATCTCAGTGACGGTACCGACTGTGCTTCGCGGGTTGCGATTGACGGTCTTTTGGTCGATAGAGAGCGTTGGGCTCACACCCTCTACCGACTCGACATCCGGTCGCTCCATCTGGCCAAGGAACTGCCGAGCGTACGACGACAGCGACTCCATGAACCGCCGCTGGCCCTCTTGATAGATGGTATCGAACGCGAGCGACGACTTGCCGCTTCCGCTCACCCCCGTGAAGACCACCAGCGAGTCCCGAGGGATGCTTAGATCAACGTTCTTGAGGTTGTGGACGCGGGCGCCACGGATATCGATGTGGGTCGGTTCAGACATGAGCGAGAGCTAACCGCACGCCCTGCCTGGAATTGTCCGCATGCGTCTTGACGAGCAAGACGGGCCCAGACCATCCCTACTCGGGGCGGTCCGCGCGCACTTCAAGGATGTGGATCGAGGCGGCAGTAAACTCTTCAGCCGTCATCTCGACTTCCACGCCATCGCTGTAGCGAAGCTGAAGGTCCGGGTCGTCTTCGGCGAGCATCTGAAAGCTCACTGCGGTCAGCAGCTGAGGAGCCGCTTCGGGGTCGTCGCCGCTCGGGTCGGGGTGCAGCGTTCCGACGAAGGAGCGCTCACCTGCCGGAATGATACCGTCAACTGCGACTTCTAGGCGCTCAAGCTCGGCTCCGTTGCCGTCCTTGATGGTGACCAGCAAGACGAGGTCCGTCATGGGGTACTGCGATTCGTTCTCTAGCTGGAAGCGGAACACGGTCAGCTGTGTGTTCGCGCGGTCGAGCTGAAGCCAGTTGGCGTTGCTGACGAACACGTAGTCATCTGGGTTGTAGACGGGGTCGAGCTCGCGCTCCATCTCACCGCCCGCAAGCCGGTACGCTGGAATCACCTGGGTGACTTCAATCCAGCCTTCCTGACCCAGGCGGGTACGAGCCCGGTACCAATCGCCACGCTTCATCAGCATTTCCAAGCGACTGTCTTTGTCGATCGGTGTGACCACGCTGGAGGAGCCATCCGCTTCGGCACGCAGTGTGGCGCCGTCTGCGGTCACCAACATCTCGTTCTCGGCCAAGCCGCCCTCGCCCACGATGGCGCCAGGATCGGTGTTGACCATCTGCGTGAACACCACAATGGCGCCGATTGCGGATGCCAAGATGGCGAGCAATGCGACAGTTGCGATGATGGTGATGACGCCGGCACCGCCGCGACGCTTGTAGTCCAAGTCGTCGTCAGCGGTTGCGAGGGTGTCGTTTAAGACGCCTGCAAGCTCGGGAATTTCCACGGCGTACATCCACTCGGACGCACCGGGTGGTTGAACCATGTCACCGCCCGAGAGGCGGCCTTTTTCGGCCATCTCGCGGAGCTCCGCAAGACTGGGTACCGAAAATTGCTCGTCGTTTTGTGTGACTAACCAGGGGCCCATGGACCTCTCCACCGTATGAACGCTGCGCGTATCGTGAAGACTTTCATGCGACGACCGGCATAGCCGACCTGTGTCCGACCTTTTACCGCGTCCTGACCACTCGTCGATCAGTGACCCCGAACCTCACCAGGTCAACGGAAGCCAAACGGTGGTGTTCAGCCCTGCATTAAACGGGTCTCCCCAGTTGTTCGGGAAGTGGTCACAGAAGTAGACGTCGCCGCCACAAAAACCCGATGCAAACCCTATTTCAACACGATCAGCAGCCAAATCCAAGGTTTCGAGCGGCAGGTCGATCTGAATCGTCCTCTCATTCACGTTGGTGACCATAGGCGGAGGCGAAAGCGGGGTGAAGCTGAAGCGGAATCCGCGCAGACTGCCGACACCGGACTGCCCGACGGCCTGGTAGAAGTCGAACTCAGAGCCGGGGCTCTGCATCCACATCTCAACAAACGCAGTCGCTGGGTCGTACGGAGCGCTGGAGAAGAGCCGAACCTGAAGGAAGCCCCCTTCCACACGGTACTGGCCGTTGACGATGTCGAAGTCGTACCCGTTGGCGTCTCCGATGGGGTCGTTGGCGCCTGACAGTCCCAGCCATGGGCGCTCGCCCACCACAACCTCAAACGAGGTCACGTAGTCGACCGTGCCATCGTTGCAGGTCAGCTCAAATCCAAGCCCGGTCCCAACAGCGGAGGTCGGCGCGATGATCTCAAGGTCATCGTCACTGTCGCGCTCGCCTGGGTCGAGGCTACTGAAGCCAACACCTGAGGTGCCCCCAGAGACGATGGTAGCTGCCGGGCCACTCGTCTGAGCGACGGAACAGCGTAGCGAGCCGAAGGTGACGCGCGAGCCAACATTGGAGACTTCAATATCGATGAGGACCTGTTCGCCAGAGTCCATCAGCTCATCGTCATTGCCAAAGTCAAAGTCGTCGATCTCGACGCTCTGAACCTGGAGGACCGGCCACGGGACATCGACAGCAGTCTGCACACTCAGCGTCTCCGCTTCGTCCGTCACCTGGACCTCAAATCGAGCCGGCAAGGCATCGACCTTGCCATCCAAGATGTCCACGCCGAAGACCACTGGGGTGTCTCCAACCCATGCAGGGCCGAGGTCGACGGTGATGGGCTCAATGGCATTTACGTTCGCGTCCAACGACACCAAGGTTGCGGTGGTGACGCCCGTTGTGGGGGTACCCGTATTCGACAGCGTCATCGCTAGTGTGCCGGTGGAACCGGGGGCGAACGGATCTGGGGTGGGTGTTAGTAGGCTAATCGAGACTTCCGGGGGTGCCGGCAAGAAGAAGCGCTCGGTATTGCCAATCAGCGGGCTGCCGAGGTCCGTTCCAACGAAGGTCTCCCCATCGAAATCAATCTCAAAGCTCGTTAGGCTGCTCGCCACCGTGCTGTTCAGCGAGACCCACCAGCGGTCCTCGCCCGGTCCGGGCGGTAGCTGTGCAGAGTACGGCGTCAGGTCCACCGTGTAGGTGTGTACGTCCCCGTCTAAGACATCGGAGATCACGGACTGACGTGCAGTCGGCGCGCTCGGGTCGCCAGCCCCAACCACAACTTGAACCAAGCCACGTTCGAAGGTGTTGAAGGTAATCGTGGCGCTGGAGGGGTCGCCAACGACGATGTCTTCCTCCCACGACCAGGTCACATCGCCGGACACGGCCTCAAAGACCAAGGGTAGGCGGGAGTTGTCCGGCCACTCGGCATCGACAGTGAGCTCCAGATCAATGGCTAGGGTGCTGTTCCCGTCCAAGTCCACCGTGACGGGTGCGGCAAAGGTCCCGCCTTCGGTGGTTCCGGTCACAACAACATCTTCGGCGCCAATGCGGGTACCGTTGTCCAAGCTGACCGAAACAGTGGTGGTGCCGCCCGGATCAACGCGGTCCCACCCCACATCGACCAGCTGAATATCAGGTCCAAGGTCACCCACGGCGACGTCGTCAATGAACCAGGTATCGGCGGCCTGCCCTTCGTAGCGCCACGCCAAGTACACCGCCGGGCCACGCACTTCATCGGGAATCTCGACAACGCGGCTGCGCGTCCATTGCCCGTCCACTGGCGCGGACACTTGGCCCAACGAGACGTAGTCGCCGTCGTTGGGGTCGGCGCTGCCCATCGATACCCAAAGGGAGTGATTGGCACGTTCGACGCTGTCTCCGTATTCGAACCAGCTGACCTCGTAGGGACCTACACCCTCAATAGCCAAAGCAGGGGTAATGAGCCAGTCTTCGAGGGCTGCGACGTCGCCAGAGCTCGGGCGCTGGACCACGCTGTACTCACCAGAATTGGTACGCGATGTGGCGAACTCCCACGGCCCACCCGCGAAGCCTAGACTGACTTCACGCCAGCCAATGTCGAAGATGGACAATGCATCGGCAGCGTCTTCAAAGTCTTCCGTCCACGGAATCTCCGCTCCCTGAACATCGATCTGAACCAAGAACGGTTCATCATCTCCAGCTTCTGGTGCCAGTGTCTCCACGCGGAAGTTGCTGTCGTCTTCGGCGCGCAAATAGTACTCAAGCCCTGGCGCTTCGACCTGCACACCTGGAATTGTTCCGGTGTAGTCTCCGTCTTCGCCGACATCGAGGAATAGCGTCTCAAAGACGGGCTCGTCTACGGTTCGGTAGAACAACGTGACGCGGAACACACCATCATCTTCGTCGACAGCGTTTACCGCAATCTCTACTGCGGTGCCGGCGATAATCGGGCCCACAACAGGCTCGTGAACCACAACAGGACCGATCAGTTCCTCGAGCGGACCGGTGTCCGTCTCAGTGGTATCCGTTGGGCCACCGGGACAGCCGATGAGTACGAGAGCGAGCGGCAGAGCCGTAAGGGTCTGACCGAGGCGTCCACCAATGCGCATTAGAAGCTCTCTTTCAGCAGGGATTCGCCTGGCTCTAGATCAAGCGGGAGGGGCCCCGTCACGCTGGGCGGCGGCAAGCTGAGTGCACCGGGCTCATAGTCATCGTACAACCAGCAGAACGTGTAGCACTGGTAGGTCTCAATCTGGCCAACATTGTTCTCGAAGGCAAAGCACTCGAAGCCACCTGGGCACTCGGCACCGCCTTCGCAATTTACACCGCAGAACCCACCAATACACTCGTTTCCGCTGCCACAATCTTGTTCAGCAGTCTGGTTGCGGCACGGCTTGCAGTACTGGTCACCGGCGTCAAAGCAGTCACCCGTCGCCACGTTGCAGAACTCTCGGAACCCACAATCTACTTGTGTTTCCGTACATTCGTTGAGCACGCACTCGCTCTCTTCCTGGTCACACGAGTAGCCAGTACGACAGTCGCCATCGTTCTGGCAGCCGGGAACACAGTCGCGACCCCGGCAGAATGTCTCGATGGGACACTGCTGGGAGCTGCTGCACTGAGGCTGCGTGCAGGTTCCAGCGACACATTGTTCGCCAAAATCGCAGGGCGTCTCGTCGTCACATTCGAATTTTGGACCGCAGGAAAACAGCGCCATTACCGGCAGCGCAAAGAGGAAGGGCTGCACGCTCATTCGCTGGTCTCCACAATCGGGTCGTTGGTCGTCGAGGGGAAGTAGCGGGCGACGACAAACCACTGGCTGGGAGGAACTTGGCCCTCCTCAAAGACGATGCTGTTTCGCTGAACATTGTAGGTGTAGTCCACGTCCCGCTCCAGCTCCTCTTCAAGGTCATTCTCGCCCGAGTACAGCTCGACGGTGAGCTCGGCGATGTCATTAGGCACTCGAGACAGCTCAAACTCAAGACGCAGACCACTGATGGTCAGCCCGAGCTGAGTAATGATGGGTGCGAAATCATCTTCGCAGATGCTCTCGGTCAAACCACCGGTCACAGTCGCGGCTTCGAGGTAGCGTCGCCCGTAGTAGCCCTCTCCGTTGTCGCTCTGACAGGACGGGAGGTCGGCACGCGGAGGCTGTTCTTTTCCGACAACAGCAGACAAGCTGAACACGGAAGAATCCCGGTAGCCGGCATCCCCTTTCAGCTCTGCGAAGTAGCGCAGGTAGCCGTCGACTGGGAACGGGCTGCGGTCGTCTTCGTCGGACACAATGAGAACAGCGAACCCAGCATCATCTCGTAAGAAGCCTTGGTTGGACTCGGTCCAGAAAGGCTCTTCGAAAATCAAACGGCCCGCTTCCAGGCCCATCTCAATGCCGGCGCCAATCGTGCCCTGGGCCACCTGCTCCGCGAACACTTCGCGGGCATCCGGGGTCTCTGGCGTAATCCAGCGAACATCGTCATTGAGGATGAAGTTCGAGCCGAAGGCGACATCGACCGGTGCACCACAGTTATTGCTGGTGGCGCGCCCGAGAACCACGACATCATTTGGTGCCACGGTCCGACCCTCAGGAATGGCGGCAGGACCGAAGACTGTGTCGTAGAACGGACGGTCAATGGAGTTGCGGCCAAGGTCAGCCACCACCACACCATCGAGGCTGATGGTGTCGTCGGACAAGTTCGTCAGCTCAACCCACTCACACCGGCTGTCGACGGCGTCGCCAGTTTGGGCGCTCTGCGACAGCACTTCCGAGATGATGAGGTCACCGGCCAATGGAGCCCGCGGGCCATCATCTACGCCGTTGCCCTCGAACGTCATTGGGGTCCCCGAGCAGGCACCGTTGCGTTCACCCGGTGTGCCACGATGGCCATCGCTGTAGGAGGCTTCCGGGGCGCACCAGTTCAACGGGCTGTCGTTCCGCGTGACCGCGAAGTTCTCGGCGCCCAAGGCCATGGACTGACCGTTCTGAAAGCCCCAGGTTCGGTTGTACTCAATGCGGTCGAGCTCCCCGTTGGGACCACGCACGATGATTTCGTCGTCTCCGCCGAGCAGTAAACCCTTGTAGCGGTCGGACTCGACGTCCGTGGTCGTCACGCCGATTCGCCAGTCCACTTCAGCGGTCGTGAACGTGCTGATGAGGGCATCGAAGTTCGTCGACAGGTTGTCTTGCTCTTCGACCATGGAGCAGGAGTTGTCGACGATGACGAGTAAGTCAACGGCGTTTCTGCGCTCCTGCTGGAACGTATCAATGGTGAAGATGCGGTTGAGGTTGACGTCGTTGCAGTCTGTACCGAGGCCCAGCGCTACCCCTAGTAGCAGCGCCTTATTCGATGTTCGCATTGGTCGTCTCCACCTCAAAATCGCCAAAGAAATGCAGCAACATCTCGTCCATCAACGCCGCGTTCTGCGCGTCTACGTGGAAGGTCGAGTAGTACACGGTCCCGCCGTTCTCACCAAAAGGCTGGAAGCTGACCAACAGTGGGACGTCGGTGAGCGAGATGGCTTCGGACAGCTCATCGGGTCGGTAGGCAACGTCGCCGCGAACGTGAACGGTGACGTCTGGGCCAACACTCTCGATGACCGCGAAGTTGCTGTAGGGGAAGTCCACAGCCATGGTGTCTGACCCCAGAGCCGCGGCCAGGTCGTCGTCAACGATGTCAGCGGTGATGTTGTCGATGACGCCGAGCTGGGCGAGGTCGAGGTTCACCCACGTAGTTCCCTGCCGAGCGGGGTCGTTCTCAATGAACGTGATGGCATCGGGCCAGATGGTGTCGACGAGTTCGTAGGCCCAGTCGGTCACCAACAGAGGACCACCGCGTTCGACATAGCGAGATGTGTTGTCGAGCGTTCGCTCGTCTTGGACAAGCTGGTCGTCATCATCAAGACCGTTGTACTGACGGTCACCAAAGCCCCGTGTGCCGGAGCCCACGAAGATGGCAGCGTTCCCACTCATCTGGCCAGCGCCTTCGCTCCCGATGAACAGGTCCTCCACCTTGAGGTCAACATTGTCTGGGTTGAAGGTGACGTCCCATGTCGCGTTCGAGATGAGCCCCTCAAACACGTCGTGTCGGGCGTCCATTCGCTTGAGCGGCGCAGAGACATCGTCAAAGTCGCCAGCTACCACCGCAACCTTATTGCCGAAGTTACTCGTGACGCCGTCGTCACGCGTACACGCGGCACCTGCAGCGACCACAGCCACTAGAACCAAGACGGTTCTTGTGAGCAAGGGGTGAGTCATGTTGGCTCCTTGACTGTCTGTGTCCGTGCCCCGGACTCTCGGAAGTACCATCTACTCAAGAACAAGCTGTGCCGACGTAGAGAGCGTGGAGTCAGCTTGTGACTGGAAGATGGAGAAGGGCAGCGAGAACACCGGGCCCTGGATGTAGCTGGATACCGAGAAGGAAACAGGTCCGGGATTGAGCTGGCCCATCTCGGTTGACGAGTACGCATGCGCACCGTCGTCCCACGGGATGCTACCGGCGAAGCCGCCTTCGTCGTTGACCACCAGAGTGCCGCTGATCTGCGTACTAAAAGTAGCTTCCGGGTAGGTCTGCGCAGGCGTCCAGGTGTACTGGAAGTCCTGTGTGCGGTCGTGGGTGTAGTCGCCAGACAGTTCAGGCGACGTCAGGTAGTAGTCGGCTGGAACCGTGGGTTGAACACGCTCGACCAACACCTCGGGAATGCCCTCGGGATCCCCTTGGGTGTGGAGGTCGTACAGCGTGTCGAAGCGGTAGTCGTCCAACACAAGGTCGCGGTTGATGTAGATGATCTGTCCGGTGGACTGGATGACGTCCTTGGGCAATGTCACCACGTTCTCCGGACCTTCAAACCACACAAAGTCACCGGCGCTGACGGTCTCTGGATTCGGGCAATCGACGGGCTGAGCCGGCGGTGGGACGGGCCACACACCGTTGTTGTCGTACGGCATCGGTCCCTGGCCCGGAGGCGAAGCGGCGCCACATGGCGGGCTCAAGGGAATGATGAAGTAGACGAAGCCTTCGACCTGTTCGAGCAGCTCTCCGCTGCCATTGTCAATGGAACGGAAGACATCGAAGTTGGTGACGGGGACGACGTTGGACAGGTCTGGCGGCGCGTCCAGAATGGTGATGGCTTCGGGCAGAAGAATCGACTCCTCACCAGCGGTGACCAACACATCACGGGGTCCAAGAGCAGCGGCGTTGCTGACTCGGATGCGCCCGAAGACGTTCTCAACATCGATGACTTGGAGTTCAACGACCTGAATGTCTGCGTTTGGACCGCCGTCGTCCCAGAACTCAATGGAGAGGTCTTCGGTAAAAGCGGTATCTAGACCGGTAATATCGAAGGCCTTTGTCTCACCTTGGAAGGCTTCGGGTGGATCGAAGAAGGCCGTAATGACAGCGCGGTCGACGGTGAAGCCTTCGTACAACGTGACGACCTCTGGGCCTTCCTCAATGGAGACGTCTCGAGGGCCGGCCGGCGCATCGGGACGAATCGCGATGCGCGCTGTAGCGAGATTCGGTGCGATGACCCGATAGTCCAACACTCGGATTCCGGGTCCGAAGTTGCTCCAAGTTCGGCCGTCCTCCCACTCGGTATTGATGCCGACCATGTCTACGAACAAGGTCTCACCGAGCTTTCCATTGGACGGTTCAATGAGGAAGGACTGGTCAATGACCGAGAATGCGTCTGGCAGGAGGGTCTCGTCACCCGCAATATCTACGAAGATGTCTCGGTCACCGACTTCAGCGTCTACATCAATGGTAATGCGCGCAACGGTCTGAAATCCATCTTGAACAGTGACAGCGTCAACAACAATGCCTTCACCAAAGTCCACTTCCGTATCGCCGAACTGGAAAGCAGAGCGGTTGGTGGAGAAGACGACATCCATCGAGGTTCCGGTGCCACCATTGCTGGGGGTGACCGTAAACTGCAGACCCGTTGGCGCCTCTGTGTCCGTTCCCAGATCAGTGTCCGCAGTGTCCTTGTCGTTGCATGCGAAGGCCAACAGCGGGAGGAGAAGGCTGAGGCGACTTAGGCGCATAACGGTTGTCCTTGGGCGTAGTTGGCGGCATGTCTAGTCGACGTCAGGCCACCGGCCGGACCATAGCCGCAAGCGAAGCCCGACAGCAATGATTCAACAGGGAAATACGGGGTGGCAAGTGGTCTAGCGATGGTGACTCGGATTTGGATGACTGATCTGAGCGAGTCGGACCAGTGGGTCGTCTGACGGGCAGAGCTCTTTTTCCTTCTTCGGACAGGCGCCACATGACAATGGATTGCCACTGGCATCCATCACTGTGTCTCCACCGCAAGAACCCTTGAGTCCACGGCCTGACACGATGACACCGATCGACATGGCCGCGAAAAAACTGGCGAACAACACGACTGCGATGATGGTTTCCATGTGGCCTCCAGTGCCTATTCTCACACTACTAGTGTCCAGACCCATTTGGCTGGATCGGTTCAGTCACCACTTGTAACCTGAAGCCAGACGTCAACTCGGTACGACTCCCTGACGCATCTACCCAAATCAAGCCGGCTTCTACGCCCTCCATTCGCTCGACAAGCGGAAGGCCCTCTTCTCCGAGGACCATCAGAGCCGTGGCGAGGCCATCCGCAAGGGCGCAAGTTGGCGCAATCACGGTTGCTGAGCCAACCCCACTTGTGGCCGGCCGTCCCGTTCGTGGATCCAAGGTGTGGTGAACCTCCACCCCCTCTACGGTGCGTGACTGCCGATAGTTACCGCTGGTCGCTACCGACGCATTCACCGCGTGGACTACGCCAAACAGAGACGAGCCTGGGACATTGCCAGCCAGCGGTGCTTCCACGCCCACCGACCACAGTCCCCCTTCCGGAGACGGTCCGCTCACTCGAATCTCACCGCCAATCTCAACCAAGTGTTGGGCTATGCCCAGCTCACTTATGGCCAGGGACACACGGTCAACCGCATACCCCTTGGCAATCGCCGACAGATCCAGCGCGGTCCCTCCCCCATTGACGACCGCCTGGCCATCGACATGCGAGACCTCCACCCGACGCCAGTCGACCTGAGCTCGTGCCGTCTCAATCTCCTGTGGTGTTGGAAGCGCAGTGAGTGGCGTTCCATGGAATCCCCACAACTCCACCAAGGGTTGGACCGTAGGGTCGAAGGCACCCCCCGTCTGTTCCGACAGCCACAGCGCCTGCCGGACCACCTCAGCGGTCGCTTCAGAGACGGCGACCGGCTCCGAAGAGCTGCGAATCGCCGAGAGTTCGGAATCGGATCGCCATGTCGACATCTGGCCATCCACCAGCGTGAGCGCTGCTACGACCGCGTCTGCAATCGAGTCTTCCAGCGAAGAATCCCCTTGCCAGCGAACCGACCACGTGGTGCCCAGCGCCTCGCCTCGGAGTGCATGTGACGAATTTTCCGAAGTGCACGCGGAAACCAATGTCAAGCATGAAAATCCGAAAACGTACCGGTGAAAGGTGCAATAACGGGAGGTGGATCCACTTCCCTGTTCCGTTTGAAGCCCGAGAATAACGCTCTCCCACTAGCCGAATGGTTGACGCACGATTAACATGGCGCCGCCCCAGACCGGGCAGGAGACACAACACCATGAAGCGCTTTGCAATTGTTGCGGCTATGTTCGCCGCTGCCTGTGGATACTCGGAAGACAAGTTTGCGGACGAGGCCGCTGAGGCGACCTGCGCCGTTTTCGTTACCTGTTTCGAGAGCCACGCTGACGTTGACGCATGCCTCGCAGAAGGCGAAGACGACACCGACACCGAAGAAGTCGAGTGCGTGAACTTTGACAGCAGCGCCGCTCAGGACTGCGTCGAAGGCATCGAAGCCCTCGAAGCCAGCTGCCCCGATGACATCCTCGGATTCTTCGCAGACTACCCCGCCGCTTGCGGAAACATCTGCGACGTCGAAGCCGACACTGGCATGGACAGCGAAGCCGATTCCGATTCCGGAACGGAAGCAATGTAGTTTGCTTGTCGCTCGTTCATTCGAGTGACTGCATCTATTGAAAGGGCGTTCCCACTTCGGGAGCGCCCTTTCTCTTTGTCTAGTCCCCGCCATCCCAACTCCCAGCCCCTACGCACCCCAACCGCTTGCTCCCCACACCGGCGTCCCTACAGGCGATGACCAGGACCATGGGTGTAGGAACTGGGCGCGGACCGCAAAGGCGTATCTGCGCACCCAATAAGTTCGCAGCGTCCTCTAGGGGCGTCAGCAGCGTTGCCCTCGCGGGCGCAGCGTCGTCCACACGGCGAAGGCCACTCTACAACGCCCCCCTTCAGCCGATAGAGCGTCCGTGACGGGTAGCTGCACCTGTGCAGGCCATCTAAGACCAACACGTAAGTACACGTCCCTACTGCGCCAAGACTACCAACACGAAAAAGGCCGCCCCCAAAGTGGGAGCGGCCTTTTTGACGAGAAGCTGAATCAGCCGCCGAAGTCGTCGAATCGGATGTTTTCGTCAGGCACACCCAAGTTGTCGAGCATGCGCTCCACGGCCTGAAGCATCATGGGTGGTCCACAGATGTAGTACTCACAATCTTCTGGGGCTTCGTGCTTGGACAAGTACTCGTCCAACAAGACCTGGTGAATGAAGCCTTGGTAGCCTTCCCAGTTGTCTTCTGGCATGGGGTTCGACAGTGCGAGATTGAACTTGAAGTTGTCGAACTCCTTCTCGATGTCTTCGAACTGGTCCATGTAGAACATCTCGCGCATTGAGCGAGCGCCGTACCAGTACGAGATCTTGCGACCGCGTTCCTTTTCCGTGTGGAAGAGGTGAAAGAGGTGCGAACGAAGCGGGGCCATTCCGGCACCACCGCCGATGTAGATCATCTCGCGCTGGGTGCGGTTGATGTGGAACTCACCGTACGGACCCGAGACGACGACGGGGTCACCTGGCTTGAGATTGAAGATGTACGATGACGCGATGCCCGGAGGCACGTCCAAGCCACGCGGAGGCGTTGCAATACGCACGTTCAACATGACGATGTTGCCCTCTGCAGGGTGATTCGCCATCGAGTACGCCCGGTACACATCTTCTTCGTCGTTGCCGGCGTTGAGGTCCCACAGCTTGAAGGTGTCCCAGTCGTCCCGGTACAGGGCATCGACCGCAAATTCCTTGAAGGACAGCTTGTACTTTGGAATGTCGATCTGGATGTATCCACCCGGCTCGAAGTCCATCTCTCCACCCTTGAGCTCAATGACGAACTCCTTGATGAAGGTAGCAACGTTGTCGTTGCTGCGGACCACGGCGTCGAACTTCTGGATGCCGAAGATTTCTTCGGGCACCTTGACCAGCATGTCCTGCTTGACCTTGACCTGGCAACCTAGGCGCCAGTTTTCCTTACGCTCGGAGCGGGTCAGCAAACCAACTTCAGTAGGGAGAATGTCTCCACCGCCGTCGAGCACTTGGCACTTGCACATCGCACAGGTACCGCCGCCACCGCATGCGGAGGGAAGGAAAATCTTCTGGGCGGACAGAGCCGAGAGCAAGGTCTGCCCGGGCGAGACTTCCATGACGTTGTCGTCGTTCACAACGAGCTTGACCAAGCCTTGCGGCACGAGCTGCTTCTTAGCAACAGTCAAGATGGCGACGAGGCCGAGCACGACAGCGGCAAACACCGCGGTAGACATGCCGACAAATAGAGCGAGCTCCATGAGTGACCTCCTAGTCGGTGAGCTTGATGCCGGAGAACGCCATGAAGGCGATGGACATCAGGCCCGTGACGAGCATGGTGATGCCGAGGCCGCGAAGCCCAGCAGGAATGTGTGCGTAGCGAAGCTTGTACCGAATCGCTGCCATGGCAACGATGGCCAAAGCCCAGCCAACACCCGAAGAAAAGCCGAACACAAGAGACTCAACCGGACCGTACTCGCGCTGCACCAAGAAGAGCGACGCGCCCAGGATTGAACAGTTTACCGCGATGAGCGGCAAGAAGATGCCAAGCTGGTTGTAGAGAGTCGGAGAGAACTTATCGAGCGCCATTTCAACAATCTGCACCATGGCAGCGATGACAGCGATGAACGCTACCAAGCCAAGGAACGAAAGATTCAGGTCCGGAAGACCGGCCCAGGCCATGGCGCCGTCCTTCAAGAGGAACTCATTGAGCGCCCAGTTGACCGGAGACGTAATCGTCAGCACGAAGATGACGGCGAGCCCAAGGCCCATCGCAGTCTCCACCTTCTTGGACACGGCCAAAAAGGAACACATGCCGAGGAAGTAAGCGAGAAGGATGTTCTCGACGAAGATGCTCTGTACGGCAAGCGAAAGGTATGATTCTAGCATGACCATTGCTTATTCCTCCGTGTACCCGGTCCAGGTTCGCTGGGCCCAAATGAGAAGTCCGAGGAGGATGAAGGCACCAGGTGCAAGCACCATGAGCCCCATGTTTTGGTAGCCGAGCTCGTAGGCGATTTCCGGAACCACGGGGAAGCCAAAGAACTTGCCCGCTCCGAGTACTTCGCGACCAATGGCAACCAAGACGAGAATGACGCCGTAGCCGATGCCATTGCCCAGTCCGTCCAGGAAAGACGGCCAAGGCGGATTGGCCATGGCGTAGGCTTCAGCGCGGCCCATCACGATGCAGTTGGTGATGATCAGTCCAACGAACACCGACAAAGACTTGCTGATGTCGTACAGGAAGGCCTGTAGGAACTGGTCCACCAAGATGACCAGTGATGCGATGATCGACAGCTGGACAATGATGCGGATGGACGGCGGGATGTAGTTGCGGAGCATCGAGATGACGACGTTACTGCCGCACACAACGACGGTCACGGCAATCGCCATGACCAACGCCTGCTTCACGGCAACCGTCACAGCCAACGCTGAGCAGATGCCCAACACCTGAACGGTGATGGGGTTGTTGTCGAGGAACGGGTCAATGACCGCCCGACGCTCTTTCTTTCCAAACCACGGCTTAGGCGGGGCCTTGGGGGCCGGCGCAGTAGCGGGGTCGACAGCAGGTGCGCTCATCAGGACCCTCCTCCGGCTCGAACTTGGTCAAGGTAGGGCTTGTACGCGGTGAGCAGCCCCTCAAACATGTAGTCAACACCATTCGATGTCATTGTGGCGCCAGAGATGCCTTGCACGCAGAACTCGGTAGAACCTGGACAAGCCAGGTCTACGCCGCCCTTCACAACGCTAATGGAGGCAAGACCGCCGTCATCTGCGTAGATTTCCTTGCCGGGGAACTGACCCGTGAATCCAGGATTCACAATCTCGTACCCAAGGCCCGGAGTCTCGGCAGGAGCCGAGAAGGTAGCGCCAATCACGGTGTCGACGTCTGGCTGAAGCGCCAAGTAGCCGTAGATGGGACCCCACAAGCCAACGCCGTGGACGGGAACCGCGTAAGCGACCACGTCTCCGTTGCTGTCGACCTGTTGGTACACCGCAAGGATGGCGTCCTCGCGGTACGTCACCCAGTCCTCGTCGCTAAGCGAGCCCTTCTTACCGAGCTCTTTGGACAGGTCGTCCTTGAGACGGAAGGTCTCAACGCGGTCCAACATGTCCGACCATTGGTCGTCGCTGAACGTCTCCGTTGGCACAATCGTTCCGTTGCCATCAATGATGACCACGCGAATCTGTTCGGCGTAGGCCGTATCGATTGCTTCGCCAGAGAGCCCGGTGATGTCGAACGCGGTGAGGATGCTCCCACGACGGTCACGGGCCTTGTTGGTGTCCTGGATGTCCTTCAGAGACGCCGCAGCAAGGCTGACGGCTAGACTGCAGGTGACACAGATGACGGCTGAAAAGCCGAAGGTGTAGCCAGTACTAAATGCCATGACTTGGCTCCTAAGCTGCGACCGCAAGGCGCGAGGCCCGGCGACGCTTGCTGGCGTTGACAACGTAGTAGTCGATGAGCGGTGCGAAGACGTTCATGAACAGAATCGCGAGCATCATGCCCTCGGGGTAAGCCGGGTTGATGGCGCGAATTGTGACGCACAGGGCGCCAATCATGATGCCGTAGATCCAGCGGCCCGTGTTGGTCGAAGCGGCGGACACAGGGTCCGTAGCCATGAAGACTGCGCCGAAGGCGAAGCCACCAAGGACCAAGTGGTAGTGCGGCGGAATCGTGAACAACGCCATGGTCTCGGGCCCGAAAGGAACCAAGAAGTAGAACAAGCTAGCCATTGCGAGCAAGCCCACGACACAACCGGCAATGATTCGCCAAGAGGCGATGCCAGCAGAGACCAAGATGACAGCGCCAATCAACGCACCAAGCGCGCTGACTTCGCCCATGCAGCCTGGGATAAAGCCGATGAACGCATCCATCCAGCTCCAGCCACTCTCGGTAAGCACCGTGACGGCCGAGGAGCCTTCGGGAGCGTTGGCAACTGCCTGTAGGGCCGTAGCACCGGTGTAGCCGTCGACCGTTGCAGCCGTCTCACCCGTGAGGGGGTTCCACGAAGCAGCAGTCGACCAAACGTACCCACCCTCGGCGAGCTTGGCGCCGGAGATGTACATTGGGTAGGCGAAGAAGACGAACGCACGGGCAGTGAGCGCCGGGTTGAGGATGTTCATCCCCACGCCACCGAACACTTCCTTGCCAATGACAACGCCGAAGATGATGCCCATTGCAACGACCCAGAGAGGCGTTGTAGGGGACAGCGTCAACGGGAAGAGCATGGCCGAAACCAGGAAACCCTCGTTGATTTCATGCTTACGGACGACTGCGAAGATGAGTTCTGCAATGCCGCCAGCGGTGTAGCTCATGATGACGATGGGCAGCCAGTGCCACAAGCCACGCGTCAAGCTCTGGAACACAGAGGCATCGATGCCTTCAGCCGCGTAGCCCTGCATTCCAATATTGTACATACCCAGCAAGATGGTGGGAATGAGCGCGTAGATGACGAACATCATCAGGCGCTTCATGTCCATCGGGTCGCGCACATGAGCACCCGAGTGGGTCTTAGTGCCGGGGGTGAGCACGAACGTCTCGCCGCCTTCGTACATGGGCCATGCCCACTCGAGCTTGCCGCCCTTCTCGAACATGGGGCGGACACGGTCGAACATGGATTCAATCATGCTCATCACGCCTCCTTGATGTACTGACGGACACCGCTGCGCAGCATCTCGTCAAATTCGATTTTGGACGGGCAGATGAAGGTGCAAAGAGCGGCCTCTTCCTCTGACATGTCCAACATTCCGAGTTCAACGCTCTCTTCGATGTCCCCAGCCGAAATGGACTTGAACAAGAAAGGAACGTCAATATCTGGTGTTGCGACTACCTTGCGGTACACGCCGATGGGTACCATTCCGCGGTGACCACCAAAGATGCCGGGACGCAGGTCACGCGGCTTGCCGCCTCCGAAGAAGCCGGACAAGAACGCACGATGGAAGCTGTAGCGACCTAGCTGCGGCATGGTCCAGCCAAACAGCTCACGCTTCACTTCGTTCGGAAGCACGTGAATGGCGTTGCGGTAGTAGGACATCCAGCGGTCCGAGCTCGTCGCGTCGCCCGTGAGCACGGAGCCACGAATCCAGCGTACGTCTTCGGGAATGACTTCGCCGGCGACGTGGGCAACGGGTGCGCCAAGTACGGTGCGTACGAATCGAGGATTCTTACAGCCAGCGCCGACAGCGGCATAGACGCGCTGTGCTGGGAAGACGCCCTCAAGAAGGAGCTTTCCAATGCGAGCGGCATCCCAAGCGCTGACGTACCAGACCTGACCGGCGCCGCGTGGCGGATCCACCAGGTTGACCTGGACAACGGAGTCACCAGCAGGGTGTGGTCCCTTGAAGGTGTGCTCTTCCACGCCCGACAGCCCTTGCAGAGCTGGATGGGAGTGACCGGCGGGGGAGGTGAAGAACACCGTTCCGTCAGTGAGCGCCTTCAATGCGACCAAGCCCGCTTGGAGAGCGTCCTTGTCCGTGGCGTCAAGCAACACGTCGGCGCCAGGCTGGAGCGGACCGGTCTCGGTGGCCGAGACAACGATGCTCTGAGGCACGACAGCTGGGTCGGCAATCAAAGACAGCGGACGGGTGCGAATCGCCGCCCAGAGTCCGCCGGCCAAGATGGCTGACCGCGCTTCTTCCCGGGACATGCCCTGGATCTGCGCTGCAGTGAATGTAGGAAAGCTCGCCGTCTCGGTGCCGTCTACATCAACGATGTAGTCGGTGATGACGCGACGTTCGCCGCGGCGAACCTCACGAACCGTTCCACAGACCGGGGAGAGGAAGACCATCTCCGTGTGCGTCTTGTCGTGGAACAGCACATCACCGGCACGAACTTTCGTGCCTGGCTTTGCGACAATCCGGGGAATGACCCCTGCGAACTCTGTTGGGGTGTATGCGACAGCATCCGGGACGGGCAGATCGACGATAGCGCCTGTTGCCCGACCAGCGATGGGGATGTCGAGACCGCGCTTCACGACGTGTTGTGGCATGCGCTCTGACCCTCCAATTAAGGACGGCCCTCATAGTCCATTCTACCGACCCGTCCAGCAGCGCTATCGGTGGTAGCTTGACGAGACTGTTGTCCGATCTCGTTTGCGCTGGAGCCATGATGTCTGAGTCCCACGACGCCCTGTTCGCTGAACTAGCATCGGGAAAAGCCGAAGTACCCGCCGACCCGCGCCTTGTTGGCGCAATGCGGCAGCGAGTCGTCGACGCCCAGCGCGGCGGCACTCTAGAGGAGCGACGCAATGCCCTCGCCGTGTCGAAAAGCATGATTCCACGCGGAGGACTGGAATGGCTTGCAGGATTTTCATCCGACCCTGACGTCTCGATTCGCAGAGAGGCGCTGAGTATCGGTGAAGAAAATGGTGAATCGGGCATGCCCATCGTCCGAGCCTTTCTTTGTGATGACGACGCGGATCTATCGCTGCATGTCTTGGCAATCCTCACGCGAAAGACAGAACGAACCGCCACAACCCGAGTCCGTTCACTACTCTCTTCACGCAACGCCCGGGTTCGCGCAGCTGCTGCACACCTCCTTGGGTACATCGCGGGGCCAGTGGTGAAGCTCCAGCTGCGTGACTTGGCCAAGGATGATGCATCTGAATTCGTACGTCAGAGTGCATCAGAGGCTCTTGACCGCATTGAAGGGTTGCTTTCCCGCAACAATCCGATGCCGTGGGTTCCATCTAGCGAAGCGCATCCTGATCCAACCCCACAAACGCCTCTGTCATCCACCGCAGATTTGCCCACCACTGCGCCGCGAGCTGAGCCCACGTCGGCCAACGAGCCCCTCGCACCCGAGACGCCCGCCGAGCTGCCACCTGCGAAAGCGTCCCCGCAACCAACGGACTTGCTGACAGCACTCGGAGCCAACGACTCTGACGCGGATACGCGGGCTGCGTTGGCGGAACTTCCGGAGGCTGATGTGCGAAGCGCGATTCGTGAGTACCGTGCCGGAGCCTCTGCACTCTTAGGAGTTGGTGGCGCGCGGGCGGCCACACACCTAGGCCTCAAGGCAATGGTCGGTGACCTTCGTCGACGGCTGCAAGACGCGCACCCCGATGTCCGCAGCGCGTCCGTGCTCGCAGTGGCTCACCTCGGCGGCCCCGCGGTACTTCCACAGCTCTCAAAACTTCTTCATGACTCCGAGCCGGAGGTGGTCACCAGCGCTATCGAGGCGGTCACTCACGCCACAAAGCGCCTGGACATGGTTCACATGGCTGGTCAGTGGCTCACTCCCCTCACCCAGTCCAAAAACGCCACCATTCAAGAAGCGGCCAAGGCTGCACTGGCGGACCTCGGAGTTTCGTAATGCGTGTCCTAGGAATCGATGAAGCAGGACGCGGCTGTGTCTTTGGCGACCTCGTCATTGGGGGATTCTTCCAAGAAGTCCTCGATGACGAGCTGCTCAAGGCCAGCGGTGCGGCAGACTCGAAGAAGCTCAGCCACAAACGACGCGTCGCCGCGCGGGCCAAGCTCGCAGACGCAGGACAGTTCGATGTTCGCTGCGTGACCCCCGCCCAGATCGATGTCGGAAACCTCAACACACTGGAAGAGGACGTCATCGTAGATCTGGTTCGTACCTGGAAGCCAGACACCGTCATCATCGACGCCCTCGGCCATCCATCCACGATTCCCAAGACCATCGACCGGCTCAAGGCTCGCGTAGGTCCGGGCGGGCCAACGACTTGGATCATGGAGCCAAAGGCCGACAACACCTACCCAATTGTAGGTGCGGCCAGCATCTTCGCGAAGACCACGCGCGACCTGCTGCTCGCCGAGCACGCAGAGACCTACGGCACCATTGGCAGCGGCTATCCGTCAGACCCAAAGGTGCGGGCGTGGCTCACAGAGTGGTCCAAGACCGGAGAGCCGTGGCCGTCGTTCGTGCGAACCCGCTGGGAGACTGTGCGCTTGTGTTCCCAGCAGAGCCTCGCCTAGCTAGCTCCAGTGGTGCTCGCTACGACCTTGAATTCCGGCGTCTGCCAGTCGGTCGGCGCGCTCGTTGCCCGCAACCCCGACATGCCCAGCTACCCAGTAGATGGTGAGGTTAGGCCAAGCTTTCAGGCGCTCACGCAAGCCCATGATGAGCTCGGTATTCTTCTTCGCCTTCCAGTTCTTCACGAGGACACCGTTGGTGTAGCTACTATCGCTGAACAGCGCGACGGCGGTCTGTCGGTCTACGTCCTTCGACTCCAGAAGGTCCATGGCTAGGCCCACAGCAGCGAGCTCGGCGATGTTGTTGGTACCGCGTCCGAGTGACGCACACGCCTCACCAATTCGACCGTCCGGTAGCTCTACCCGAGCACCCGCACCCGCTGGGCCTGGATTGCCCTTGCAGCCACCGTCTGTGTAGGCGCGAACCGTGGTCTCTGGCAGAGACGCGAGCAGCTCCCGGAATGCGCCAGCGGCCATCGCAGCCTGTGCGGCCGTTCGGGTACCGGCCTTGCCGAAGCCACTGCCTTTCTTAGCACCGGTCTTGGCCTTCTTGGGCCGTGAGTCCGCATCGACACCATCGGGCATGGAAGTGGGTTTAGCGCCGTCCACAAGCATAATACCGCTAGCACCGCCCTTGTAGATGGTAGCCCCTTCCTTGTTGCTGTAGCGCATTGGAACGCGGCCACCCGCAGCATCCGGCATGCCGTCGGAATCCACGGCAACCCAGACTTTCTTGCCTTTGAACTTTGCTTCACACCAGTTCATACGGAGCTTCCTTGTGGCTCAACATCGGTCGAGCCCTTGAGTTCAGCGGAGATGTCTTTGTCCAGCAGGACCACAAAGCCCATGATTCCCGCAATCATGCCGAACGGGAAGTTCGACAGCGAGAGGCCAGAGACGATGAGTCCCGCGAGGTGCGACCACGGCTTGCGCGCTCGCAGGCCCCACGCGGTCACGAAATAAGGGAGGGTGAACGCAGTGACCATCAGCACCGCGAAAGATAGCGCAGCGACTACACCGGCCACGACAAATAGCCGAGCATCGGGGTCAATCGTCGGGTCATTAAAGACGACGAGCGTCGTGATTACGCCATAAATCGCCATGAACACCAGCGTGATTCCGAGCACCAGCCCTGCCTGAATCACCATGGCTAGAGCTACGCCGTCAATACCAATGCGCTTGGCCCATCGTTCGTCGTTAGCCAATTTCAGCCCCTCCATTTGCGATGACCGTCTTACCGTCGCTGTTCTCGGTCACGAAGGACACAGTTGAGCCCTCGCGCCAGACCTTCAGCGTCAATGTGTCGCCCGGAAACACAGTCTTCGCGAACCGAACACCTAGCCGCTTCAGCTTACGAGGGTCTCCACCTGCAACCTCATTAATCAGGTCACGCTGAGCAAAGGCCATCGTGCACAGACCATGAAGAATGACGCCCGGAAGCCCTGCAGCTCTTGCCGTGGTCTCGTCGACATGAATCGGGTTGTCGTCGCCACTCGCAACAGCGTAGCGGTCCGCTTGGTCCGCATCTACCACCTGGGAAACCGTGATGTCAGCCGGAGGAGGAGTAGGAGGTGTGGGACGAGGCGCCTTGCTGCCACTCGACTTCTTGGCACTACGCACAAAGAAGGTCGTGCCCCCTTCGAGAGCCAATGAGCCGTCCACAAAGCCGAACAAGCGGTACTTCGCGACGCGCCCAGACGACTTCTCCTCCAAGGACTCCAGCTGGCCGCGCACCTGAAGAACGTCTCCGTGCTTGAGCGTGTGGTGGAACTGCATGTCGTGCTCACCGTGCACCAAACGAAGCAAATCAAGCTCCAGCGCCGGGTCTGTGGCCATCTTCATCAGCAAGGGGTGAAATGCACGGACGTGGTACATGGGCGGCGCCACGGCATCGTCACCTTGATAGGCCGGATTTGTGTCGTTCGTGGCCGCGGCATACGCTGCGAACAGATCGCGGTCGACCAGATGGTAGCCGCCGTCGTAGCGCTTTCCGATTGGAACCTCACGCACGGCTGGCTCTGCCTCTGAAGAATCCGTCGCAGGCTCTGCGGCAGCTGCATTGCCCCTGTAGGCCTTCTCAATCTTGCCAAAGTCGAACGCAGTCGCCAACTTCATCAGGTCGCCCATGTTGTCGGCTGCGGCCTTGCCCGTCATGAATGCCTTCTGGGGGTCCAGCTCGCCCGTGAACATGGCCACCAGGTCATCTCGGGACACCTTGATGGTGCAGGTCGCCGTTCCAGACAAGCCTGCAATGACAGTGCAGACACCCGAGCCGATGTTCAGGGTCTGATCGGTGCCCCCCTTCACGGCCCAGTGAATCACCGCCGTCCACTCTCCCGCAGCAGCGGCACGGAATCCCGCGGGGAAGTGTGCGAACACGTCGCTAACCACGTCGCCGTCGGACGAATCCGTGGTCACTACCGGCTCATCCCAGGCTGTGATCTCGTCCATTGCCGCATCGATCTCTTGAGCGGTCCACAGCGCGTCGCCAGCCTTCTCAGCGCCGTCGTTCATCTTGACTTCGTACAGGTGGATGCGCTGTCCTTGAACGCCGAACACCTTGCCGGTGTGGGACGCCCCCTTGTCCGACGCCAGGTAGACCACGATGGGGCTGATGTGCTCGGGGCCCCAGTCGTCTTCGACCATGGCGATGTCTTCAGTCATGCGGGTCTTGGCAACGGGAGCGACACAGTTCACCGACACTCCGTACTTGCGCAGCTCAAGCGCAAGTACCCGTGAGAACCCGTAAGTACCGGCTTTGGCAGCGCCGTAGTTCGACTGGCCAAAGTTTCCGATCATGCCCGAGTACGACGTGGTGTTGATGATGGCGCCCTTCGATTCCTTCAGCGCGTCCAACGCGGCCGCACACACATTCCGAGTGCCGTTCAGGTGGACGTCCAACACTGGGTGCCACTCTGCATCCGTCATCTTAGCGAAGGTCTTGTCCCGCAAGATGCCAGCGTTGTTGACGACGACATCCAGCTTTCCGAAGGTATCGACAGCGGTCTGCACCATGCGCGCACAGCCGTCAGAGTCTGTGACGGAGTCGTAGTTGGACGCGGCTTGGCCTCCCGCGGCAACAATCTCTGCAACGACCTGGTCGGCCATGGCTGCGTCACCACCGACGCCATCTCGGGTACCTCCAAGGTCATTGACCACGACCTTTGCACCTTCTGCGGCCATCGCGAGCGCGTGAGCTCGCCCGATTCCGCCGCCTGCACCCGTAATGAGAACTACCTTGCCGTCGAGAACACCCATGTCACACTCCAAGAAGCGGCGCTGGAGGTATCCCACTGGATACGACGATGCTGGAGGCCCGGATGACACCGTTGTGGTTGGAGCTCACAGCGCTGTATGTCTACGGACCGCTCATCGTGCTGTTTCACGAGCTCGGCCACGCTGCATTCGCCCGAAGAGGCGGGTTTCGGGTCACCAGCTTCGCAGTCGGAATGGGTCGTCCACTCATACGTCTCGGCACCGTTCGTGGCGCAGTTGTCTGGGTTGGACGCTGGGTGTTCGGCGGTGGCTTCTGCGTAGCGATTCCCATCACCCCCACAACACGCCAGCGCGGTTGGTTTTATGGAGGCGGACTGCTCGTGCAGGTCGGGCTCGCACTCGCGCTGTGGGCAGGTCCTGATGTTTGGTGGCTGGACCGAGCGGCTCAGTTCAATGTTCTGGTGTTCCTTACCAACGCCATTCCCTGGAGATGGGGGCCGTCGGCGTCGGACGGCTGGATGCTGGTGGACCTGATTCGGGGGGCGCGTAGCCAGTCTGAGATCTTGCCCCAGCGCGCTGCCTTAAAGAAGGTCGCCCTGCGAGAGTCCGTGGTTCAGAGTCCGCTCGGTGAGGCTTGGGCAGGGCTATGTCTTGCCTGGGGAGACGTGGTCGCCGGTGACCTCGACACTGCCGCGACCTTCCTGCGCACACCCCCAGACGAGCTCCGGCTCGAACCCTATGTCGATGCCCTCGCGACCTATGTGACGGCCGAGTGGCACCGGCGGGCCGGTCGTCCGCAAGATGCGCTGGCCGCTACAACAACGTTCTCCTCAACAAGTGCCAGCGAGGCGGCGCATGGGTTCGTCGCACTCGCGCATGCGGGGGCCCTCTTGGACGTCGGCGAAAGCACCAAGGCGCTACGGGTCCTTGAAGACTTGTTGGGTGGGCCTGATTTCTTGGTACGGCAGGCCCTGGTTCTGCTTCTGCGCGCCTCGCTCAACGGCCCCACAGAGGACATCGAACACGCTGCATGGCGCGTCTTACGACACATGGATGCGGCATGGCTGGACCCGGTCGGGACTGCAACAACGCTACAAGAAGCCGCCGACCGACTGTCTCGAACAAACCGGGCAACAGCCGCCACAGGCATCGAACAAGCGGTGCAGACCTTGGTGGCGCGCACACTCAGCACCGCACACAGCGACCACCAATCTACGCTTCAAGGGGAATTCGCCAACCTCAACTCATCCAGGTCCAGTCAACAACACGCTCCGTGAGATAGTGCCAGAGCATGACTCCCGACGCCCTGCGACACCTCCTCGCCGACCTCCCCGGTGCTTGGCCCCCAACGACCGACCCGGTCGCTCTCCTGCGCGCTCTCGAAGACCGCGCAGACGCTGAGCCGAGCCATCGTCCCCTGGCCCATGCTGTCGAGCTGGCCCACGCTCTCGCCATGACCGACCAGGACTTGCCGCTGCTCATTGCAGGCGTACGTCGAAGTCATTTGGTTCGCTGGGATACCTGGACCACCACATGGATTGGCAGTGACGTCGCTACCGGCGTGCGCACAATGGTCCGCGTTCTCCGGCCCGCCTTTTCGAGAGATCCGGTTGTTCGACGGGCGCTTCGTCGAGACGCGCGAGCTCTGGGCGCCATTGATACAGAGCTGCGGTGGGTCGAACATCCGCTCCCTGCTCTCCGTCGGCCCCTGCCTGGCGCAACGCTGACCGCAGACTTCGCAGACAGCGACAATCCATCCGCACTCGTCCGTCTGCTCATGACCGGACTCGCCAGTATCGGACGATGGGAGCGCGCAGTTATCCCAACTCCGGGACTCGCCCCAGAAGAATGGATTGTGGTCGACGGCAACTTGTGCGTCGCCTGCCTCACACCCGGCCCTAGCGGTAAAGACGCTACCGACGAGCTTCGCACCCTGGCACACGGCCTTCGTCTACATTGGTCCAACTCCGTAAACACGGCGGTGGACGCAGTCATCGACGGCTTGTTGACCTTCCCGCCCGCAACCGTCCAAGAAGCTGGCGCGCTCGCACGACGCGCCCTCGCCCAGTACCTGACGGGACTTCGCCACCGGTTGGAGCGAGAACACAGGGTCGTTGCCGTCAATACCCATCACGGCACCCTGTCCAGCCTACTCAGCCGCCTACACCACGCAACGCCGCCACCCCGCGGCCTTGGCGCTGTGGGCGTAGACCTCGACGGAAACGTGCGCGTCGTTCAGAGCGATGGCCAGACGGTCAGCTGGGGCTCATACGGACGGGATCTCATCGACATTCGAGATGCCAGCGGCACTCTGTCTCCGATTGAAGCACGGCGGCTCTTGCGTACCCGTGCCGCTGCCCCGCCGAACCCTCGCCTGTCGGCAAAGGTCGGCGGCAGTGATGAGTTCACAGACGTCATCTGCCGATGGGTCGCAAGCGCACACCACCTGCGGACCATGCGATTGCTTGTCGAGAAGAGCCGCGCCTAGGCCGGTTCAGTCGGCTTCGGTGACCTCAAACACACCACTCTCTACGGTCTGTGAACCATCCGCCGTCGGAATCTCGATGGACAGCTTGTAGCGACCGAGCAGGTCTGGCCAGCCGGGTACAGCGCGCGATGCGGGTAGGTGGAACGTCCAAGCAAACGTACGCTCGGTGGCGTTTAGCGACTCTCGGTACGTCGGAGATGGAACAAGAGTGGTCCAGAAGGTGTAGTCATCGCTGCTCACAGCGACCCCATTCGGACGCAAGACTGGCTCGCCTGACTCCGTCAGTAGCGTCGCAATCGGAGTGCCAAGCCACGGGTCAGATCCCGCCACCGTGAACTCCACAACATCCAGAGCGCTGACGCTTGCGGGAACATCCACCAGAGCCGTTCCACGAGAGAGGGCGGTGGTCGGCACACGCGGCGTGTAGTCCGTCACGAACCCCGGCAATGGAGGCAATGTGATGAGCTGGTCGACACGGCTAGGGCTGCGGTACCGCCGGTAGGCCTCAATGGCATCGTCGCGGAACGTATCGCCCTGAAACGGTCCCCACAAGGCACCGCTCGCTTCATAGCCACCTTGATACCAATCTTCTGAGAGGATCGAATAGCCGGTATAGTCCTGACCGTAGCCGAAGAACAGGGTCTGTTCGACGCCGTCGTAGCCTTCCATCTGCTCCAAGACCGTCTCGGCCAACAGCGTTCCAGGCTCGCCCGGAAAGGTCACGAAGTGGGTGGTTCCAATCTGGCCCGCCGTGAACAGTGTCTGGGCAGGGGCCGGGAACTCTTCCGTGAACCCGATGCAGGCGTCCGCCAAGTCGTCTTCGGTGGTGGTCACGTCGCAGTCGGCTTCGCGGTTCGCACCGCAGTACACACCGCCGTATTCGTAGTCGAAGACGTCCTCATCATCGCCGGTGTAGCCGAGGGATGACATGCTGATTGGGAAGCGGTGGGTCTGTGCAGCGATGACCGGTGCATCTTCCCAGGTGATGTCCATCAGACCGATCTCAACGGCATCTGCCACAACCGTTCCAATCACTTCCATGCGCTGGTACTGGCCCGGAATCACCGCCCCTGAGTCCAGCTCAATCTCAGGGCTAGACGGCGCCATGTCCGCTCCCCAAGAGTTGAACATCAGGGCTTCAACTGGCAATTCAAAGCGGTCTTCCACGGCCTGCTCAATCGCACCCGACACGTCCTGGGACAACGTCAGCTCATCGATATTCAGCAGCGTTCCATGGATAGCGTAGGCCATAACAACAGCGGCAACCTCACCTTCTTGCTCCACAACCAGCAATGGAACCGTGCTGTTTTTGTAGTCCAGTCCATCCTCACACCGACGGTCGCTGTGAGCGTCTGGAATCTGGACCTCAGCATGACCGACCCGGCCTGGTGCGAGGTCATTGAGAGCCGCAACCACACCGTCCGCCACAGCGCCGACCATGCGAACGTAGTGCTCTGGGAGGAAGGTGTCGGCAATGAGGTCAAACGGGCCGCCAGCATCAATGATGCGCCCAGGACCGCTGTGTGTGTGCGTCGCGGCGAAGATGAGGCCGTTGTCCAGGTCCCGGCCAGTGCGCTCCTGCACCTGGTCGAGAACACTCTGCCGAAGCTGCTGAAACACACCGACCGTATCGGACCGGACAAACACGACTTCGTGGCCCTCACCACGAGAAAACGCTACCACCTTAAACTCGGGGTGACCGTGAATCGTATCGGTCGCAGGGTAGATATCGCTGAAAGGTGATGGCTCGGCAGACACGCCAAACCCGCCAAACCCGACCGTACCAATGCCTACAGGTGCTGGCATTGCCACGCGAGCCACGCCGACCTGCAGGTCCCCAGGCGGGTTTGTGACCTCTGGAGTCTCACCGGTACAACTCACAAGGGCCAAAGCCAAAACAGCGCTTCGCATAGTCACTCCATCCATAGCGGCGCATCCTAGCCGAGAGCGGTCACGCCCGCCTGTCAGGGTTGGACGACGTACTCTTGAACGAGCACGGGTTCACCACCTTCCGAGTGGACGGTCCACACTTCGATAGTACCGGTCGTTTCCTCGGTAATCGGGTCGAAATCCAGGTCGCCCGACGCCCCTTGAACGTTGATGGACTGCCCCTCAGCAAACACCTCATGCACCCGAGCCCAGTTTAGGGTCCGAATGTCCAGAGGCTCACCCTCCGACACGTGACGCAGACCCCGTGCAACGTCAATGGCATTGTCCGAACTCCCTTGAAAGTGCGCCCAAGCCGAGCCGTACAATGCCAACCACATCGCATCATAGGAATACGCACTGAAGGTGTCTTCGCGTGGGCTACGACCGCCGTATTCTGCGGCGAACGAGGCCTCGAATGACTGATAGACACGCCCGCCGGGAACGACGGGTCGGGTGCCGCGGACAGACTCTTCAATGCCCTGGCTGACGATGGCCTCAAGAACTTCGGACGACGCCCCCACATCTGGGAAGAACAGCGTGCGTGTGCGAAGCGCATCAATCGTGGACGCAGAATCAACGGCCGCCACAACATCACTGATGCGAGCTGCTGCAATGACGATGCCCTGAATCGAGTCGTCTTCCGACAAATCCAGCAGCAGATCCGGTAGTAGCGCCGGCGCTGTGTACGACAGAACGGTCACGTCCACGTCTTCAACCTTCTGTAGGACAACATCTCGAATGCCGTTGCCATAAGGCTCATCCGAGTGAACTAGACCCAGTCCAGTGATGCCCTGGCCGAGAACATCGCCGGCAATGACCGCGCCCTGAACGGTGTCTGAGGGTGCCGTCCGCCACAATCGGCCTGGCTGCTCATCCGACGCCGTCACGCCATCGAGGTCGGTAATGGCCGGGCTGGTGGCCGATGGTGAGATGAGCATCATGTTGCGGTCGCGCATCTCATCCCAAGCGGCCGTCACAGCACTCGAGCTTGCCGGCCCAACAATGACCCGAACGCCAAGCACATCATCGAGGTACCGGATGGCCTGTACAACGGCTTCGTCGCGCGTCAGCTCGTCATCCTCTCGCGGACCATAGTCACACTGGACCAAGATTATGGGGCGCTCATCCAGGCCACCTGCAGCACTCGCCTGGACCACTGCGAGTCGCGACGACTCCTCCAGCAGCTGCCCAGTGCTGCGAGCGAACAGACTGCCAACGATCAACGGGTCATCAAAACTGCGACCCGTTCCAATGACCCCCGACGGAACCGTCTGGGAGCAGCGTGAGAACTCCACAGAGTCGTTACAGAAACCGTCGTCTTCACAGACGGAACCCAGACCAAAGGCCCCCTGACAGGCGAAGTTGTTGGTGCACTTCACCTGGTCGAAGGTGGTCAGCGTACAGCTCGACAGGCCGAGCAATGTCAGCACGACCCCGCGCATCAAAACCGCCCCTGAAGCATCAGACCAGAGCCGTCCACCCGCAGAGTGACCGGCTTTCTCTGACTCGCCCAGACCGCCACACCCAGTCCTGCCGCCGCAATCCCCACCACAAGGGCAGTGTCTGCGACGACCGCATGACGACGGTTTCGGCGCACTGCCGGCAAGGCGCTGCCCTCACACAACCCTTCAACACACAGTTCTTTGGCCCGTGCACGTGACGACAGCGATGACGCTCCAAAGCCCACCCCTACAGCCAAGCTGGCCGCAGAGACCGACGCCAAGGCGACTGGGGCCACGGGAAAGCGACGACCGCTCTCAGCTGGCTGTTCACTAATCCTTTGCTCAAGCACTGAGATGCGCCTAGCTAGGGTGTCCCGCTCCGATTCAGGGGCATGCGCGCGATACATGTTCAGATAGGCAACGGTCTGGTTCAAGTCGCCCAGTCGCTCGTAGGCGCCGGCCAAGTTGTACAGAAACAGCGGGCGAGCAGACAGTGAATAACCAGATTGCCAGGCATCAATCGCCTCGTCATATCGGCCTTCTTCAAACAGACCTGCGCCGTTATCGAACAGTTCACGCGCCCGGTCATCGTCGGTTTCGCCTGTTTGCGCGGCAGCGACACAGCTGGTCACCAACATCATCGCAACTAGCCAAACTCGAACCAAACTGACCTCGCGACCGCCTATATCACGTCATGGCCCTCGGCCCCATGGGTCACGAACTTCACTTGGACCTCGCCACGGCTCTGTAGGTGCTGGAGCGGGCGTCGACTCGGGCTGTGGTTCCGCACCCGACGGCATCACAGCTGGCGACGAGGGCACTACGGATGGTACCGATGGCAGTGGGATTTTCTCAAGAGCTACGTGAATTTCACTCAACAAACCATCGAGAATGATCTCACGCGGATGATGCCGAACCGCTGAAACCATCAGCGACGTGCCAGCTTTGGCCCCAATGACAACCCGTCCGTTGCCGACAAACTGACCATCTCGCACAATGTCAGCAGTCGGTGGGTCGGTGGTCACAATGACCTCATGCAGCTCCACCACAACAGGCTCTGGTGCAGGTCGTAGTGCCGGCAGTGTCTGTAAAACAGGCAGTGCGGGCGACGCCCCGGAGGCAGGCTGCGGTGCGACGGACTGCGAAGGCAACGACAGAAAGACAGCGAGCAAACTGAGTGCGAGAGCCAAGAACGGCAGCGCCACAAGAATCACGCGCCGAGGCCGATGAATCCACGCCCCACCGGCAATGTAGACGGTACGCGTAGACGCCAGCGAGATGTCCACACCGTCTGGAAGCACGACTCGACCCGCGTTCAGAGTCATGGCTACTGATGGTATTTCACCGCGGACGACCGCTTCGCAGGCGGACAGCGCACGAGCCAACTCCCGAACTGAGCCAATTCTGTCCTCGGGTCGCTTCGCGAGGCACCGCTGAACCACCCAATTTAGACACTCGGGCAGCTCCAAGTTCGGAGCCGCCTGTTGAAGAGACGGAACGACGTCGTTGACATGGGCCACCAGGATGGCCGCGACCAGGGTTGCCGTAAATGGAGACGTTCCAGTCAGGGCGATGAACAGCACAATGCCTAGGGCGTAGACATCAGACCGTGAGTCAATGACGTTGTCGGTGATTTGTTCGGGCGACATGTACAAGGGCGAGCCCAACAACACGCCTGCTCGCGTCGTCTCAGCATCACTGCCCAGTTGTTTGACCAAGCCAAAGTCCACGACCTTGACCACCTCCTGTTCGCCATCCAGCAAGAACAGATTGGACGGCTTGAGGTCGCGATGCACCAGTCCCCGCGCATGCGCCTCCGCCAACGAGCCACAGGCTTGTTTCAAGATGTTGATCATGCGCAGCGGGTCAACGGGCCCCTTCTTCATCACGTCGGACAGAGTGATGCCCGTGAGCAGCTCCATGACCAAGTACGACCGACCATCATCTGTGTGGCCGAAGTCGAACACGCGCACAGTGTTCGGATGGGCCAGACCCGCACAAACCTCGGCCTCGCGAATAAATCGCCGCTCGAAGGACGCCTCATCTGCCGGAGAACCTCGCGTGTCCAGCACCTTGACTGCCACAGGACGGCCCAGCTTCATCTGGGTGGCCCGGTAGACCTTTCCCATGCCACCACGCGCCAGGAAAGCGTCGATGCGAACGCGCCCATCCAGCACTGACCCCAACAGTGGGTCAGGGTCGCCCGGCATCCATGGTGTTTCAGTCGTCATTTGAAGGGTGTCTCTCACTTCGCACAATCACCCCCCTAAACGCCTGTGTCCAGCAAGGCACCTGTGTTGCCCGAGCGCAACCCGAATGCTATCCGCCCAACCTCCATGGGATAAAACCGTGACCCGATACATCTTGACCGGCGGCCTCCTGCTCCTGGCCCTCCCCGCTCACGCCGTCGACGTCGACTTCGCTGGCTACTACCGAGCCCGAGCCCGAGCCTTTCAGAGCCTGTCCATCGAGACCGGTGAGCAAGACTCTGAAGCGTCGTCCATCTACGTTCAACACCGCTTCTTGTTGCGGCCCACGTTTTACATAAACGACAACGTGATGGTGTCAGCAGACATTCGCGGTCTCGAAAACGTAGCCTGGGGAGATGTTCCCGCGCCCGCGTTCGACTTTGAGCAAGGCGCAGAAGAACTGGTTGTGACGACCGACAATCTGCAGCCTGGTGAAGACAGCGCGTTGACCAACGGAGCCGCCAACATCCAGCTGTGGCGCGCATGGTCAGAAGTTCGCTTTGGCGACCACACCCTTCGGTTCGGTCGCATGCCACTGAACTGGGGCAGCGGAATCTGGTGGAATGACGGACTGGGCCGCAACGCCGAGTACGGCGACACTGCTGACCGGATTCAGTGGGAAGGCTTGTTCGGCGAGATCTACGCATCTGCCGCCATTGACGTGAACTCCGAGGCGCTGTTCAACGCATCCGACGACACCACCTCCTTCAACGCAATGGGCGCCTACCGCTCCGAGACCATCACCGCCGGAGCTGCACTCCAGCTCCGACACACGGTGCATGCAGACGGTGCCGATCCATTCACCGTCGCGACCATCGACCTGTCGTTCGACGCTGAGATCGGTCGCATTGCCATTCACGGCGAAGGCGTTGCCCGCTTCGGCGGCGGCGACCTGTCCATTGACGACCAAGCCGTCAACATCGCCGCTGGTGGCGCTGTTCTAGAGGGTGACGTTGGCTTCGATTTCGCCACAGTCGGTTTGGTTGCCGGTGTCGCTACTGGTGACGGCACCATCGACAACACCCGCACAACCTTCACGTTCGACCGCGACTACAACGTCGGCTTGCTCATGTTCGAGCAGCCACTGCCGACCTTTGCGATTCGGACCGAGAGCGGTGAAATCGTGGGACGCAGCTTCGACGAGGTCGCTAGCGGCAACGCCGTCAGCAACGCCTTGTTCCTCAAGCCACGCATCAAGCGCACCATCAACGACCAGTTCGAAGTCGAAGGGTCGCTTCTCTGGGGCCGCGTCTTAGCTGCCCCCGAAGAAGGGCGTGAGAGCTACGGTTTCGAGTTCAATGCTGGCGCCAACTACATTGGTACTGAGCACGTAGACATTGGCCTCTCCGGTGCCATCCTGCTGCCTGGCTCCTACTACTCCGAGATCGACGGTCGCGACCTGTCCCGCCCTGTTCTCGGCGCACAGCTGCTCGGTCGGGTGGTCTTCTAAGATGGTTGTCGTCGCCATTCTCGGTGCAGCCGGTCGCGTGGGTAAGCGCTTGGTCCACCGGATCTTGGAAGACGAGACCTTCTCACTCGCCGCCGCTGTAGGTCGTGCAGACGCCAGCACCGCATTTGAAGATGCCGGCCGCACCGCAGGCGCTGGATTTGCTGGCATTCCTATCGGTGTGCTCGAAGACGAGTGTTTCTTTGGCGCCGAGGTCGTCATCGACTTCTCCCAGCCTGACGCACTCATCGCCGCGCTCCCCTTCCTGAATGGCGCCGCGCTGGTGACCGGAACCACCGGACTCACCGCCGAGCAAGATGCCGCGCTCGACGCCTACGCCAAGACCGCTCCCGTCGTCGCCGCTGCCAACTTCAGTGCGGGTGTCACCGTGCTTGCAGACCTCGTCGCTCGCGCTGCCAAGGCACTGCCAGACGCCGACATCGAAGTCGTCGAGAGCCATCACCGCCACAAGGTAGATGCCCCCTCTGGAACGGCACTGTTCCTCGCACAGAGCGCTGCCGCAGCCCGTGGTGTCCAACTAGCAGATGTGGCCGACCATGGTCGCCACGGACGCACAGGCGAGCGTGTGAGCGGGCGAATCGGAATGCACGCCCTGCGAATGGGCGATGTCGTCGGTGAGCACGAGGTGTGGCTGGCAAGCGACGGAGACCGCCTCCGCCTCGGTCACGTCGCCACCAGCCGCGACACATTCGCCGTTGGCGCACTGCGCGCTGCAGTCTGGGCTCGCGGGAGGGCCCCGGGTCGCTATACGATGCAGGACGTCCTGGGACTGCACGCATGAGAACGCTTCTTCCACTACTAGGTATCGCTGCGACACTTGCCGTTTTGACCGGCTGTCGAAACAGTTGTCAGCAGATTTGCCCCCGAATGCAGGCGTACGCAGAGGACTGTGGATTCACTGTGACGTCGGAAGAAGTCCGCGCATGTGTGGCTTCACAGTCGGGATCTGCCAGTCGCGACGACCGTGCGGTGTGCCGGGATGCAGGGGATCGTTCCACCTTACGGGACGAATGGACCTGCGACGACCTGTCTGACTATTGGGCAAGGGTCGCTCCCGTGGATACCGGGGCTCCCGAATCCGACCTGTAATGCAGGCAACTGACCCCCGGCAGCAATGAACTTCGAGCCCGAACGCTTCGGTAAGTACTTCCTCGTCGATAAAATCGCGACGGGTGGCATGGCCGAGATCTTCAAGGCCAAGACCTTCGGTCATGGTGGCTTCGAAAACTTGCTCGTCATCAAGCGTATTTTGGCGCACCTCGGCGAAGACCCCGAGTTCGTCGAGATGTTCATCGACGAAGCCAAGGTCACGGTGGCGCTGCAGCACCGGAACATCATCCGGATTTACGACTTCGGTAAGCTAGATGCCAACTACTTTATCGCGATGGAATACCTCGACGGCAAAGACACCCGTCGCATCCTACGCAAGCTCTCCCAAGGCCGACGCTACCTGCCCATCGAGTTCGCGGTGTACATCGCTTCCGAGGCGTGCAAGGGCCTGACCCATGCACACACCATGGCCGACTTACAGGGTCGTCCTTACGGTATCGTCCATAGAGACATGTCTCCGTCCAACCTCATGGTCGCTTACTCAGGCGAGGTGAAGGTCGCCGACTTTGGCATTGCCAAGGCCGAGAGCAACCTGTCGGACACAGACGCTGGCGTGCTCAAGGGCAAGTACGAGTACATGAGCCCCGAGCAAGCCTCTGGCCTGGAGATTGACCAACGGTCTGACATATTCAGCCTCGGCATTGTCATGTGGGAGATGCTCACCGGTCGCCGCTTGTTCAAGACCGGCAACGATGTCCTCACCCTAGAGAAGGTCAAGGCCGCAGACGTTCCTGCCCCCTCTACGGTCAACGGGCGCGTTCCAAAGAGTCTGGATGACATCGTCATGAAGGCGCTGTCGCAAGACCGTGACGAGCGGTACCAAACAGCCCGAGAGCTGTACGAAGAGCTGTCTGAGTTCCTGTTCCCGTCCAGCACCGATCAGCTCGCAGAAGACGTCGCCAGCTTCATGACCGAGCTGTTTGCCGACGACATTGCCCAGGAACGGGCAACGCTCGAACAAAACAACGCAGTCGCCTCTCAGCTGCACCAAGACATGCCAGAGCCTGAAGGAGGCTGGGACAGCCCATCGGCACGTCCTAGCGACAAGAGCACCTACTGGCTGATCGGCTTGATGGTCGTCGCTGTCGTGCTGGGTGTCGCCGGTGTCGCCGTAGGTGCGGCGTACTTTGGTGGGCAGACGGTAGAGCCCGTTGTAGTGACACCGTTGGGAACAGTGCTCGACGTCATGGTCGACCCTCCGGCTCAAGTGTACGTGGACGGCCTTCCCGTAACGAATGGACCGGTTGAGACCGCTACCATCGAACACTTGGCGCCAGGAATCTACACGGTGCGCTTGGTGGCAGCAGACCGCGAACCGGTCGAAGAACGCGTGGTCCTAGAGCCTGGAACCACCACCCACTTGTGGAAAGCACTCGACGAAGTGGACGACGACCCGCAGGTTGAACAAGCGGTGCCTAGCCCCACTCCACGCCCACAGGGCACCGTTCCACGGACGGAAGTCCCGACACCAACACCACCAAGTCCAGAGCCGGAGCCCGCATCAGACGGCATCGGAACCCTCACAGTGGCCCTCGTCGGTGGTGGCTGGGCGAATGTGTACGTAGACGGCACCAAGCTCGACCGCACAGCACCGCTCAGCGGTCACACCCTATCGGCTGGCCCACACGAGATTCGCGTTGAGAACGAAGCCAACGGTATCTCCCACAGCCAGACCGTCACCGTTGTCGATGGTGAGGCCGTGACGGTCCGAGCGCGTCCGCTCTAGCGCGACAACACAATCATCTGGGAGATGTCGACGTTGTTGAACGGCGTCGCCCCACCGGTGCCCGAGTACCGCGCAAAGTGCTCGAGATAGCTCATGTTCGCGCCGTCCGACACGGTGACAATGTAGTCCTCTCCAGCCACAAGATCGAAGGACACGAAGGACGACTCTTTCCAGTTGTCCCAGCTCGCTGTGTGCGGCATGACCACCCACTCCTCTCCGTCAACGCCGGAGACCGAGACCCGCTTAACCGCCGCTGTGACACCGCTGTCAAAGCCAAGCGCTCCATTTGCGTAGCCGAAGGACAGCAGGTGTGGCCCGGTCCGGTTGGCAGTCAGAGAGATGGTCAGCTCGTCCGTGGGAGCCCCCCAGTTGCTGTAGTACGACCGACCGTCACGCTGGGTGAACACCCCGGCATTGCTACCGAAGTTGTTGCCCGTGATGACCTGAACCCGGCCCTCACTCTCGGGGCCCCAAAAACACCGCGCTTGGCTGTGATGGCTCCGATTGCCCGTCTCCGGCCACATCGCTTCAACGACGTAGCAAGGCGAGGCACCCCCGATATCCTGGGTATCCACGTACTCTTCGGCATCCAGCGCATCCACTAAGCGCTCACCATCCCGGTACACCGCAAACACCGCACCGTCGTCTCCCGACCAGGTCAGGCGTCGGCCTCCACCTTGTGCGGCGACATCGTCAAGCGCGGGTTCAGTGGGCGAAAATAGTCCATTTCCGGGTGTGTTCGAGTCCACCAAGACCGGGGCTGTGGTGGCTGCGTCGCTGGCGACGAGGGTGATGACCAGCCGGTTGTCTCCGTCTTGCAATAGCGAAGGTCGAACCAGTCCATCAGACAAGACCTCGCCATTCAGGACCACGCTCTGAACCTGGGACGCCGCCGAGTGGTCCTGACCGGCCATGGGCAGCCGCACCTCGATGTCCAAGGTCTGCCCCTGGTACGGAAATGCGTGAAGGACGAGCCGGTCGACGTTGCCGAGCAGTTCGTCGCGCAGAGTACCGGGGATGTACGGCGAGAACGACACCCCTTGGCGCGACGACTCCATGCCCAGCATCGTATCCACAACCATCGACAAGTAGCCGGCCACTGACCACAGCTGTCGGCGGCTGTTGACGACGGGGCCCGACAGGTCACCGTCGTCCCACCAGTTGTCTCCCGACACGAACTCAAGGTTCTCCATGTTCGACACGTTCAGTGCACTGCTACGAACCATACCCAAGACATCGTGTGTGACGTGTTCTGCGAGGTCATGACGACGCGCTTCTCTCAGACCATAGGCGGACACAAACGGCCAGATCGCGCGGTTGTGGTAGACTGGGATGTTGGGCAGCTGAGGCCACTGAACCGGCGGTCCGTGGTCCGCATGGGGGTAGACGGCCAACGCGTCGCGTGCCCGAGTAGCGTCGTCTAGAGTAGCGCTCGCAAGTGCCGTACCGAGCAAGTCCCAGCGATGAACAGGGGCGCGGTCTAGGGTGTTCGTCGTGAGCGTTGTGTAGGCACCGTCCTGCCAGAACACGTCTTGGATGCCTTGCTCCAGCTCGTCGGCCCAGCCACCATAGCGAGCCGCGTCCTCAGTCATTCCCGCCTCTTCAGACAGCTCGGTGAGCAGCTGAAGCATAGCGAGATGGCCCGCATTCGTGGAAAGTGCCTCGCTCATACCCACGTGGACAACGTCGCCTTCTACCCAGCTTGGATAGCTCTGCTCCCGCCAATCGAGGAAGCTCTGCTCGCCGGTGTACACACCACGTTCCGCATTGTAGACGGCCTCGCGGTCACGCTCTGCCGTTGTAGCCATGGCCTCTCGAGCACGCTCAGCGAACACGCCCCGTGCGGGTTCTTCCAGAAAGTCCAAGGTTCGCGCCGCACCAATCGCCCACACCACCCGGTCCGTGCTGACCGGCCAGCTTCCACCGGTACCGGTGTCCTGAACAATCTGCAGCGGTCCACCGTCGCGCTCTGTCGACAGCTTGAAGTCGAGGGAGTTGCGTGACCGTGCTGGGTCTAGCCATGCAAGCCCCAGGTCCACTGCGTAGGCGGTGTCCCGCGTCCACACGTATCGCCACAGCTCACCGGTCTGAAAGCAGTCGCAGGCGATGGGAGCGCCACCGGCAAAGGCGCCGTCTTGAATGAAGTCCACAGACAGCTGGCGAGTCTCGTGTACGGACATCGCGAACAAGGCGTCGAAGAGGTCATGTCCGGACCGAAGAATCGGCTGGCCGGGCTGCTCTAGGAAGCTCACCTCACCGCTGGCCGGGTTGTTGTCGCGCAGCGGATGGTCGGTCTGAATGCGGTAGCTACGTGTGGCTGTGTCTCGGGACTCGATGGACACACGCGCGCACTCGCCTTCGTCACACAGAGCGTCGCTGCCATTCGGTGGCAACAGCTCGCCCGCCGTGTGCATTGGGAACACCACAGACCCTTCTGGAGTGGTGACGGTCACATCATACGCGGCAATCGCCTGGAGGCCCCCCTCAGGCCACGCGGTAAACACGCCATCGACCGCGTCCCAAGAGGTAGAGAGAGCGACCTCGGGGTCGAGCGACACCTCAACATCGGCCGCGTCTACTCCATCGAGGGTGAAGCGCAGACCGGCGTCCACCGGCAACAGACGCTCTCCTTCAAAAAGTGCCGTGACACCAAGAGAGTCCGGGGTTTCGGGCGACTGCGGACAGCCGAGCAACACAACAGAAAGGAGGGGTAGAAAACGCATGAGCGGAATCTAGTGCAATTCGCCCGGCATTGCCGACGTTTCCTATCCGTAAGCCGCTAGCTGTTCTTCTTGGGCGGCCCGAGCTTGAGTTGGTGGCGGAACGCTTTGCGCTCACGAAAGGACATGTCGCTCTTCGGCAACAGCACATCGGGGTCTTCGCCGCGGGCCATCGCTTGGATGATCTCCACCTCTTCACGGCTGAAGAAGGTCCCGCCAGTTCGGTAGTCGACAAAGGCTTCGTAGGCGATGGGGCACCACTGCTCGACCAGCTTTGCCATGACATCTGCGTAGACCCGAATCTCTTTCTGAGCGTGCGGGTGCTGACGCAGCGACAGGAAGTGAAACAGGTTGTGCAGGTCCGTCTTCCAATACCACTGGGTGTAGTAGTTCAGCGTCAGGTTCATGCGCGCGAGCTCACGTGCAAGCTGCGGTTCGCCGTCACGCTCTGGGGAGCCGTCACCAGTGTCATTGATGAGGTGCGAGTACGTGTCGTACGACGTGTTCGCATCTCGGCGCAGCAGCTCTTGCACGGCGAGCGCCTGGTCGTTGGACAGTGCTTCGTCACGTCCCTGGCGGTTGCTGTCGGACTGCTGGGCAATGTCCTCAACAGCAGGAATGTAGAACTCTTTGTCCAAGATACTGTAGCGAGCGCTGTACTCATTGACGTTCGCAGTGCGATGCCGAATCCACTGACGCGCAATGAAGATGGGCAGCTTCACGTGAAGCTTGATCTCGCACATCTCGAAGGGCGTGGAGTGCCGGTGCCGCATGAGGTAGCGGATGAGACCGCGGTCATTGCGGACGTTCTTCGTGCCCTTTCCATAAGAAACGCGAGCAGCCTGAACAATCGCGGCGTCGTCTCCCATGTAGTCGACGACGCGCAAGAAGCCGTGGTCTAGAAGCGGATGGACGCGGTACAGCTCATCTTCCATACCAGCGACGGTCGGTCGGCGGGTGGGGACGGGGGGCGTATCGAGCAGGTCTTGAAGCTCGTCGCGGGCGTCGTCGTGCATCGCTGTCTCCGGTTGCGGTGGGTCTCGGCGGTATCACATCTGCTTGCCGCTGCCCCCGGGACGATCACGCAGTTGGCTGGAACCCAATCTCTTCTTTGTTGGCCACAAAGAAGGTGTAGTGCACCGTGTGGTCGACCGTAGCGCCGTAGCGAAACACCTTGAAGTGGAAGAAGACAGCGTCCGTGTCCGTCTGGCCGATCAGCACAGGTCGAGACGACCCACGCCCCGTATCGGAGTCGAAATTGACGAGGTCGAGGATCAGCATGCCGTCCACAAACTCACTGCCCACATGGACGTCATCGAGCGATGCGTCCGTGCGAAAGCGCAACTCCACGCCAAATCGGTACCCTTCAATCGGCGTGTGAATGCGCAATGGAAAGCCCATGAACGCGGTCACCACGCCAGAGTCGGCTACCCGTGCAGGACCTGACTGAATGCTCGCCACGCTCGCTCCGAATTACGGTTATGAATCAATGGCGACGTCCGTGCCGATTTGGTTGACGTCGCGTGTGCCCCTCGCATATCGTTGGAGGGGTTGTGTGCCTTATGGCGCGCCCTGATTTGATGTATGGAGGATTTTGATATGGGTTTGACCGACGGCAAAGGCCGCGCCAATTCGGGAACTGTTGCGCACCCCGTCATCGGCATTGTGACCGATAACATCGACCCCGAACGCTACGGCCGCATCCGCTGTAAGTTCCCTTCCATGCCGGGTGAACCGGACACTTGGTGGCTGCGCGCATCGAGCCCGAACGCCGGTGAAGGCCGCGGACTGTACGCCCTGCCCGAGATTGGTGACGAAGTCCTCGTTGTCTTCCTGCAAGGTGACCAAAACCAGGGCGTCATCATTGGACAGCACTGGAACGGCGTCGACCTGCCCCCAGAAGAAGCCGAAGCCGGCATGCCTACCTCCGCAAAGACGGACACGGGCGCCCAGTGGTCCACGGAAATGTTTACAGATGGCTCCACCACAATTGACGACAACGACCGTCGATTCTGGAAATCCCGCAGCGGTCACCTGTTCGTCTTCGACGACACCGCAGGTGCCGAAACCGTTCAGATCTGGGACAAAGAGCACGAGCTTGCGTTCGTCTTTGACAGCGCCAAAGGCGCCATCTTCCTTACGAATAGTAAGGGAGACATCCACATCCGCACCAAGAAAAACCTCTACCTCGAAGCCGGCGACGACATCAAGTACATCGCTGGTAAGAATATCGAGGCCGAAGCGGGCAAGGACCACAACCTGAAGGTTGGCAAAAACTACTCGATTGACGTTGGCTCGGCCGCCAAGACCAAGGCCGGTACCAGCATCACATCGAAAGCGGGCACATCTGGCACTTGGGAAGGCGGCACTACCGCTACGCTCAAGGGCGCCTCAGGTGCGACCGTCCAGGCCGCCAAGGTTGACGTCAAGGGCAGCGCAATGGCCAACATCAGTGGCGGCCTCGTCAAGATCAACTAGGCAGCGACGCTGCAACAGCGACGCAACTGACGTCTCCTACCCGCTGTGACGCCATCCATGCAGGACGGCTGGTGCGGGTTAGGCGGACGTCGGGGAGACTTGATGGCAGACACTGACCGACCCAGCGCACCGCTACTAAAGATGTTGCGTGAGTGGATTAAAACCAAGCGTCTCAACACCGCCGCTGCGGCTCAGGCCATGGGTGTTGACCGCTCACGGGCTCGCCGCGTGCTGTCGGGGGCAGAAGCCATGACGGTGGACGAGCTGTTGTCACTGGGCAACTTGCTGGAGCTCTCTCCAGAAGACCTAGCGCTGACGTCGTTCCCCGAGCCCAAGCCCGTAAAGTCTATGGTGCCACGGGTCGTGTCCATGCAGGGCGCAGAGACGGACGATGAGTTCGACACCCTCGACCCGTACGGAAACCACCCCGAACAGCTGTTTCGCGCAGCCTTCGCCTTGGGCATTGACTTCATGTTCGTCATTGCCACCAAGGGCCTCGAAGACAGCGGCGTGCCGAAGTCGACACTCGACCAATACAAAGACCGCGAGCTTCCCATCAAGCTCGACGCCGCCTTCCACATGCACAACAACCCGTCATACAACGACGTTGGCGTCAGTCTGACTCTGTCGTTCGACACGTTGTACACCTGCTCGTTCCCATGGTCCGCTTTCCGTCAGTTCATCTTCTTCCCCGTGGTGCCTGACACCATCGAAGAGGAAGAAGAGGAAGCCCCAGATCCGAACAGTGGACGCCCCAAGCTGCGCTTGGTCACTTAATTTAGGAGCCTCCCATGTCCAACGCGCTCATTCCACTGGTGGACTTCAACGACTACCGTGCCGGCGGTGAGCGTCGGGCACAGTTCGTAGCAACCCTTGGCCGCGGCCTTGAGGCGACGGGCTTTGTGAAGGTCACTGGACACGGAGTACCGGCTGACCTGTTGGAGCGCGCATACGCCGTCGCAGCAGAGACCTTCGCACTGCCTGAGGACACCAAGCGGCAGTACGAGAACCCCGAGATTAGCCGTCAGCGTGGCTACACATCGTTCGGCGTAGAGCGCGCCAAAGACCGCAGCGTTGGCGACCTCAAAGAGTTCTGGCACGTAGGCGCTGAGCTGGCTGACGACCATGAACTGACCGTCTCCGGCGACGTACCTCCGAACCACTACCCTGCCGAGCTCCCGGCCTTCCGCAACACCTTCCAGCCCCTGTTTGGTGCGCTCGAAGCGTTCGGCAAAGAGCTACTCGTGGCCATTGGCGACCACCTGGACATGCCCGAGTCCTACTTTCGCGACATGGTCGAAGACGGCAATAGCGTGCTGCGAATCATCCACTACCCGGACAATCCAGCGTCCATTCCCGGCGCTGTTCGCGCGGCACAGCATGAGGACATCAATCTGCTCACCGTTCTGCCGGTCTCCACGCGTCCAGGGCTTCAGTTGCTGACCCGTGACGGTGAATGGGTGGCCGTAGACGCAGCACCTGGCGTCATGGTTTGTGACACCGGCGACATGATGCAGGTTCTTACCAACGGCCGCATTCCCGCTACGACACACCGAGTGGTCAATCCCGACAAGTCAGACGGCGGACGGTTCTCCATGCCGTTCTTCCTGCACCCACACCCCGACCATGTGTTGACCCCACTGGGTCCCGGTGGCGAAGCGCCCATCAGCTCGCGTGACTTCTTGCTTCAGCGCCTACGCGACAACGGCGTTGGGTAGGCTTCAGCTACGCGTCTGACGCCTTGGCTTCGTCTTCTCGGCGAAGTGTGTCCTGCTGTACACGAAGCCAGATAGCAGCGGCGAAAATGGCCAAGATCATCAGTCCCACGAAACGTCCCTTGTGGATGAGCCACGACGCTCCATCCAGGAGAGGCGTGCCGAAGTAGAATCCGAGCACGACAACAGGTGGGACTGTCAGAACCATCCCGATGAGGTTCCAAAGGGCGAACTTCTTGAAGCTGACGCCGCTGGCGCCGGCTGCAAAGAACACAGTGGCCCGAACGCCGATCAGGAAGCGCCCGAGGAAGACAGCACTACTGCCGCGCTCCTCCAGCATCTTGCGCGCCCGAGGAAGCTTCTTGCCGAACAGCCGACTGGACAGCGAGCTTCCGAGAATCCAATCACCGAAGAACCGCCCAATCGAGTACGCGACGACATCGCGGACCATGACGCCGCTGGCGGCGACGAACAATGTCAGGGGCCACGACAAGGCACCTTCGCGAAGACGGATTCCGGCGTACAAAAGCGAGATGTCTTCGGGTAGCGGAAAGGCAATACCGGACAGAGCACACAACAGGAAGATACCGGGGTATCCACCTATGTTCTCGATGAATTCCCTAATCAACTACGGACCGCGAAGTTTTGAGTCAGGAAGGCCGAAATCTCAGACGATTCGAACAGGGGTTTTCCGTCTACGAACAGGCATGGAACCTGCGTTTTCCCTGTCTTTTCCATCAAGTCCTTGCGCCATTTCGGGTCCGAGCGCGTGTCCCTGTACTCTATGTTCACCGCGAGCTGGTCAATGGTGCGAAAGACGCGCTTGCAGTAGGGACAGCTGTCGAATTTGTACAACGCGAGGTGCTGTTGACCGACGTTATCGCCGGAGCCTCCCGACCGATCCACGCTGTCCTTTCGTAGCCAACCAAACATGGTGACCCCCACGGCAGCGCCCGTATCGTGTTGAAGGCCATCACGGTGACCGCAATGCTTACAGCTCGTTACGCCGGCGGGTCGAGTTGGTCAGCGATGTCCTGCAGCAAGACCTTGGCAGGCCCCGTGCGGTGGGTGCGGATGCACTTCTTGTACGCCTTCCACAGGTCGGCCAAGTAATTGTCATCTACCAAGCGGTGCTCTTCAGGAAGGGTGTCCTCACTAAAGATATCAGCACCAGCGAAGGACCGGCGAGAGTGCAAGCTCTTGAGCGCGCCGATAAAGAGGCTCGTCGCTTTCGGCTCACCGCGCTTGCGAAGCTCGAGAAAGGACTGCCAGGCCACGCTCTCTGGCATGACTTCACCGGGGAACTGACGAACGCCGGTACGCAGGGTTCGAATCAGGTCGCGAGAGTTGAGCGCGGGATCAACGATAGACGCAGACATGGCACCTCCGGGGCAGTGAATACCGCGCCGTGACGAGCGGGGAAGGTCGTCGAAGCGGCGATTTCGTGGTGTGAATGTACCATAGACACCGGGGGTTCGGATACAGTCCCCTTCGTGAATCAACGTTGCCCCATCGCTCATGACCCCTGCAATGTGCAGTGCGCTGTCGATACAACGGGAGCAACGCACGCTCTGGGTTGCCAATGAGGTTCATCGTCCTACTCGCCCTCGTTGGGCCACGACCGTTCTGTCGTCCGGCCATCGACCCCGGTCCTGTGCGCGCCGACTTGGCAGACGCGCCGGTATCCGTTGTCCTGACCCCGGCAGACACAAACCACGTCCTGATTACCGCGCGAGTCCGCGCAGGCTCCGCATTCGACCCCGTCGGACGGGAAGGCGTCGCGGCACTGACTGCACATGAAGTTGCCCAAGCAGCGACTGAGTGCAGCACGGTTTCTGTGACGGTGGGACTTGAGGCCATCACCTTCACAACGACCGCCCCAATAGACGCCGCAACCGCATGCTCCGGCAGTCTCGGCAACGCCCTGGTCAACCCAAGTCCGCTCACCGCACACGACCGAGACACCCATGCCCAAGCTCTTGTCTCAGCGTCGATACAGGTCATCCCCGACCTCTCCGCACAGTTGGTGCGGGAGCGCATATACCGAGCGCACCCCTACGGACATGCTGCAGCCGGGCGCGCGAGCGTGGCCCAAACCGTCACCGACATTGAGCTGACAGCCTTCCATTCCCGACACTACGTTCGTGGAACCACGGTCATCACACTCGCTGGACCCGGAGACCTTGCCGCGGGCCAACGGGCAGTTGCCGACGCGCTCCTGGGTTTGCCCAGAACCCTGCCAGCAGACGCCCCCAGGCAATCCCCCCTGCTCCCAGAAGGCCGGTCCTTCATTGTGGCATCGTCCAAGACCCTTCCGCCGACTGCCGCAGCGGGCCATGCCCTACCGCTTTCCCCAGACGACGCAGACTGGTCGGTGTGGCTCGACGCCGTCTCCGCATTCAACGCCGCACAGCTGCCAGAAGCGAGCGGCTCCTGGTCCATCATCACCGGGCCAGAGGTCGCGTGGAACACCCCCCACCCCATGCTGCTGCTCTCCGTCCGGCCGGCGAGCCACAACACCACCACGACCGCCCTGCTCAGTGCAATTCAAGCGCTGGAGACCTGGGCCCAAGAGGGCGTCACGGGAGAACAGTTGTTGGCGATTGGGGGCCAAGCGGACACAAATCCCGACCGTGTTCGAGATCTACTCCAGCGTGTCGTTTCACCGGATACACTGGCGTTTGCGGTCGTCACAGACCGCAACGACTGGTTCGAACAGGCACCGATTGAAGGGAATGACGACACCACCGTCTACATTCGCCTAGGAATCGACGAAGGCCACCACCACACCGTCCAAGCGCAAGGGTTGTACCGATGACACGCACATTCTCTACCATCGCAGCAGCACTGCCTGCCCTGTTGGGACTCAACGCCTGTGCCGAGCTCGAAGCGTTCATCCCGGACGTGAACTTCCAGCGCATGGAAGTAGATGCCATCGACTTTGACGGAATCGACGCTCAGTTCGTCTTCAGCGTGGACAATCCCAATCCTATCCGCGTGGGCCTGTCGTCGTTTTCGTACGACTTTGGCCTCGAAGGTATTGATTTGTTCGACGGCAACAACGAAGACGGCTTTCAGCTGGAGGCCATTGGGTCGAGCGAGCTGGCACTCCCCATGTCGCTCAACTGGCTGGACACATACGACACAGTGCAAGCCACCCGTGGCGAGGACCAAGTTGGCTTCGGCCTCGCTGGCCACCTGGGCTTCGACACACCACTCGGTGAGGCTCGCGTTCCGTACGACGAAGCCGGCGAATTCCCTGCTCTTCGCACCCCGAAGTTCCAGTTCGAGCGCCTGCGCGTAGAACGCCTGAACATCCTCACACAAGAAGCCGAGCTGGCCATTGACCTGGGAATCGACAATCCCCACGGCAGCACCATCTTCTTTGACGCCTTCCAGTACGACCTTGACCTTGGCGGAGATGCCGTTGCTGCCGGGCGAATCACCCAGCTCGGCGGTGTTGAGGGCGCAACGAACGGCACCCTCACTCTTCCCGTCGTCATCAACCTCGTGGGCGTGGGCTCAGAAGTCATCCAGGCCTTGACGCGACGCGACCCGCTCGACGTTGGCCTGGCAGCAACCATGGACGTCGACACGCCCTTCGGCATCGTCCCGCTGAGCATCAACGAGACCGGCAACGTCACCGTCCAGTAGCGAGCGCTAGCCGCAGCTACCCAGCGACAAAGCCGTCGACCAGCATGCCTGAGGCGTCGATGTGGCCCATTCGGTCGGTGTCTGACGTGACGTCTACCAGCTGGGCCAGAACTTCGGCTAGGTTGCCGCGCAGACGTACCCCAGCGACAGAACCGAGCCGCTCATTGCCCTTTCGGAAGTTGCCGTAGGCAATCAGGTCCGCTTTGCCCGTGCCCCACTTGATTTTTTCGACGCCAGCGAGGTCATGCACCTCAAGCGTTGGCACATCGGACCGCTCGGAGAGCACGGCGTTGATCGACCGTGTTCCTCCGCGAAGAATCAGGTTGTTAGGCCGCAACGCACCATCGAACCAATGACCAGTCGCGCGCTCGTCTTTGCCGCGGGCCGTGACCGGCGTCTTGTACTTCTGGTCCAACCGGCCGTTCTTCAGCACCACGACGGGAACCGGAGAGACGCCTCGGTCGTCAAAGGCCGTTGACCGCAACGCACCTGGCAGGGCGCCATCATCCAGCAGATGGATGCGCTTGTGAAGGGCAGTGCCATCGCTCATAAACGTAGGCTTGCCCGACACGAAGGCGTCCGCCATCGCGGTGAACAAGGCTGCCGTCGCCCGAGGTCCGAACATGACCCGAACAGGACCCGAGATCTCAATCCGGTCGTCCAGAAGACGCAGCGCGCGTTTCGCCATGTTCGCGCCAAACGGCAACGAGGACACGGTGGCAAACGAGCGCCCCTCAACAAAGTCGGTCAACCCAATAACCGCATCATCACCGGCTACTCGAACGCCTCCAGAGCAGCGGAAACGGGTGGCGAACTCTTCGAGCATGACATTCGCGGTGCTACCGAACTGCCGGCGCGTCCGCGAGTCTGTCCACTCGAAGGGGTGCGTGTGAACGCGGCTGTCGACACGGGCGCCGCGTTCTGCTGACACCACCACATCCATACGGTCAGCCATCTCGATATTCGGCCACCGACGGTCGTCTATGCCGAGCTCTCGGTAGTCGATCTGACGCAGTCCACGAACGGGACCTGCCGTGGCGTCTGGCGTACCGTCGCCTGCTGCGGCAACCGCACTGGCGACCGCACTACCGGCATTCGAAGGCGCACTGGCCGCCATGCCCATTGAGCCATCTTCTAAGAACGCGGTGATCTGAACACGCTGCTCAGCCATTGGCTTTTGGGCAGTCACCCTGCCATTCTCTACGCGAATGTAGGTGCCTTCGCGCTCGGTGACGAGCACCTCAGCCCCGGCAGCGCCGAGGCTGGTGGCGCGTTCTAGCCAGTGTTGGATGTCCTTGGACGTGACGCTCATGGCGGGCTCCGTGTCGTTCGGGTACTCGTAGTGGGTTGTGGTCTTGTACACCAAACACGCGGGGTCGACGTGAAGCTGGCTTGGATTTGGGCAACGATGGGTGTGATGGCTTGCAGTACACCCGATGCACACGCTGACCCGCCACTGCAACCGACACTAGAACCGACACCGACAACATCAACCACCCAAGATGCTCCAGCGCGCATCATCGCTGTGGGCGACCTTCACGGCGACATGGAGCAGACCCTCACCGTCTTCCGATTGGCAGGGATTATCGATGCCGAGGGGCACTGGAGTGCTGGCGAGACAGTGTTCGTCCAGACCGGCGACCAGACCGACCGAGGACCAGACAGTAAGGGCATCATCGAGCTGTTGGTGCGCTTGGAGAGCGAAGCCGCAGCCGCCGGTGGACGGGTTGTCGCTCTCATTGGCAACCATGAAGTGATGAACGTCCAAGGCGACTGGCGCTACGTCACCGAAGGCGATGTCGCGACCTACGGCGGCATGGAAGCGCGCATTCAGGCCTTTTCACCCGACGGGGAGTCCGGTGCGTTCGTACGCTCACACGACGCCGTTGCAACCGTTGGAGACACCGTCTTTGTTCACGCCGGCATCCCGCCCCACTGGGCCGAGCAGGGCGTTGACGCCATCAACGCCGCTGTGCGTCGAGACATGGACGTCAGCGGCGGCGAGGCCGTCGGTAGCGGGAGCGTTCTGTGGTACCGCGGCTACGCAACCGACCCAGAGTCACAGGTCTGTCCACGGCTTCAGACGTCGCTGGATTCTCTCGGTGTCAAGCGCATGGTCGTGGGCCACACCGTACAAGCCACTGGCGGAATCGTCACGCGATGTGATGGCCGACTCGCACTGATTGATGTCGGCATTGCCAAGTACTACGGCGGCGGCCACGTCGCGGCCTGGGAATGGGTCGACGGTGACAGTCGCGCGCTGACTCAAGCTGGGACCGTGGACTTGCCTGACCCGGAGTAGGCACCGCACGAGTCCGACGAATTTTGTAAGCGACTTACAAAGCAACTTATCCTCCGTGTTTTCGCTGTATAAATCACCCTGAACAGCCCCTCAGCGAGACACTCGATAGACTGCCCGCCACCTCGCTGCAGGAGACTGTCAATGTCGACCACGCCCCCGTCTAAAGACGCCGCCCGTCGCGTCAAGAGCGCCCTGAAGACCTGGACCGGAAACGTGCCCGCGGACCGTCTGGCGTTGTTCAAAGATTTCGTGAGCTTGACCCTCAAGCATGTGCGCGGACCCTTCTTGGCGATGCACAGTGCGGCCGACACACTGTCCCGTCTCGAACGCGTCTTCTCGACCATGCACCTCCGCAAGCCCGGAGCCGTCTCCGTCAACATCTTCGAGCGTGGTGCTCGAGGCGTCCTTGTGGTCAGCAATATGGACGACCAACCGTTTATCGTGGACTCCATGCGCCTGTTCTTGTCGCGCCGAGACGCCGAATACAGCTCGGGCTTCAACATCGTCTTTCCGGTCTCGCGCGACGCCAATGGCGTGCTCACCGCTGTTGGAACGGGCGAGCAGATCGAGTCCATTGTCATGATGGACGCCGACGCCGGAACCCTGCGTGAGGACCTCAAGGGCACTGCCGCGACTCTCGCGAACAACTTGGAGCTAGCGAGCGCTGTGGTGCGCGACTTCCGCACCATGACCCACACCGTCGACCGCTGGGTAGAGAAGCTCCAGGCAATCGCGGACAGCGATGCCGGTCTCGCCTCCGACGCCACTGAGACCGCCCAGTTTCTCAAGTGGCTCACTGCCGACCATTTTGTATTCATGGGTATGGAAGCAACCAACCGCGAAGCTGCTGGCATGCAGACCGTCGCCGGTTCCCACTCGGGCTCCCCCGATGGCGACTGGCCCTTGGCCCACGCTCCAGGGACCGTGCAGGTACGAAAGAGCCTTGTCGAGTCGCGCGTTCACCGTGCTGGCCGCATTGATGAAATTCGCGTCACACTTCCCGGAGACCCCGACAGCCAGCTGTTCATCCGCGGCATGTTCACCTACCGCGCCATCACCCAGGCGTGCCGGCAGGTGCCCATCTTGCGCGGCGTGCTCGCTGGCATCCTTCAGAACCAAAAGGCAGAGCCAGGATCCTTCCGGTACAAGGGCATTTCCAACGTCTTTGACTCCCTGCCCACAGAGTTCCTCTTCACCGCAACTCGCGAAGACATCGCCAACACTGTCGACCTGGTCTTTGACTCCGAACAACGGAAGGAAGTCGGCGTCACATTCCTGATGACCGGACCCTTCTCGGCGTTCTGCCTCATCGCGATGCCCAAGTCATCGTACTCAGAGGAGCTGCGCTCGGACCTCGAAACCCACGTCATGGGTTCATTGCGCGCGACCTACTCAGACCACGGCCTGTACGTGGGTCGCTTTGAGACGGTCCTGGCCTACTTCTACCTGACCGGCGTGCAGAAGCCTGATGAGGACGGCCTGAAAGCGCTGCGTTCCGAGCTGCGGGAAATCGCCACGCCCTGGAGTGCCCAGCTGTGGCAAGCACTCGACGAAGAGCGCGACGAAGCGACCGCCGACCGTCTGACCGAAGACTACGGGCGCGCCTTCCCAGAAAGCTGGAAGCGAGCGACTACTGCCAGTCGCGCGATTCAAGACATCGACCGCCTCGAGGCCTTGTCGTCGTCCAACCCCCTGTCCGTCGACATCTTTGAAGACGGGGACAGCATTGCTCTGCGCATCTACCAGAGCAAGAACATCTACTTGTCGGACATCTTGCCGGTACTCGACGCGATGGGCCTGTTGGTCCTCGACTCGTACGCGACTATCGTCAAGTCCGCTGGCGGAACGTTCTACATGGACACCTTCCGCTTCCGCGGGGCCACCGGCGTAGACCGCGAGACCATCCTGGGTCGCAAAGACGTGCTCATTGACGCCATCGAAGCGGTCTTCGCCAACAAGATCGGTAGCGACGGACTCAACCGTTTGGTGCTCGGAGCCGGCATGTCGTGGCAGGACATCGATGTTCTGCGCGCCTACCTGCGCTACGGCCGCCAGCTCCAGATCAAGCTGTCTGAAGAGCGTGCCATTGAGATGGTCCTTCGCCATCCCATCACGACCCAGCTCATCATCGACCTGTTCAAGGCGCGCTTCGACCCGGACCTCAAGCGCAATCGCAAGAGCGCGGTCGACAGCGCCAATAGCGCCCTGGCCGACGCACAACGCAAGATCAACACTCACGATGAAGACCTGCTCTTCCGCTCGTTGCGCAGCGCTGTCAACGCTACCGTCCGCACCAACGCCTACCGCACGGACAAGATTCGCCACTACCTGTCGTTCAAGTTCGAGTGCGACAAGCTCGAGTTCATGGCCGAACCCAAGCCGGTCAACGAGATCTTCGTGTCCGCTGTTGATGTCGAAGGCGTTCACCTTCGCTTTGGCAAGGTGGCTCGTGGCGGCCTGCGCTGGAGCGACCGCGACGACTACCGCACAGAGGTTCTGGGACTCGCTACGACCCAGGTCGTCAAGAACGTCCTCATTGTTCCCACCGGTGCAAAGGGTGGCTTCAAGCTCAAGCAAGCAGACCCAGACGCCCGTATCCGACGCGAACAAGCCGACCAACTGTACAAGATCTTCATCCGCGGCCTGCTGGATGTGACCGACAACGCCGTCAATGGCAAGATCGTTCCGCCGCCTCGGGTGGTTCGCCATGACGAAGACGACGCCTACCTGGTTGTGGCAGCCGACAAGGGCACCGCCCACTTGTCAGACACTGCAAACGGCCTGGCCCGCGAGTACGGATTCTGGCTCGACGACGCCTTCGCAAGCGGTGGTTCCAATGGCTACGACCACAAGAAGGTCGGAATCACTGCGCGTGGCGCATGGGTCTTGGTCCGGCGTCACTTCGCTGAGATGGGGATCAACCCGTACAAAGACGAGTTTGATTGCGCAGGCATTGGCGACATGGGCGGTGACGTCTTCGGCAACGGTCTGATTGAGACGGACACCGTTCGTCTGCGCGCCGCCTTCAACCACATTCACGTGTTCTTGGACCCGACTCCCAATGTTGCGGCGTCCGCGAAGGAACGAAAGCGGCTGTTCAAGGCCGGTCGCGATGGCGGCTGGAACAACTACAACACCAAGATCATCAGCGAAGGTGGCGGCGTCTTCGACCGTACGGCCAAGTCGATTCCTCTGTCCGCGCAAGCGAAAGAGATGCTCGGTATTGATGCCGACGAAGCACCGCCCGAAGTGGTCATTCGTCACATCCTCCTGATGAAGACCCACCTACTGTGGAACGGTGGAATCGGAACATACGTCAAGGCGAGCTTCGAGACCGACGCCGACGCCGACGACCGCTCCAACGACTCCCTGCGCGTCAACGCAGACGAGCTTGGCTGCGACATCATTGGCGAGGGCGGCAACTTGGGCATGACCCAGCGCGCCCGCATCGAAGCCGCACAGAACGGTGTTCGCCTGAACACCGACTTCGTCGACAACTCTGCCGGCGTGGACATGAGCGACCATGAGGTCAACCTCAAGATTCTGCTCAACCAGGTGGCCAAGCGCGGCGAACTCAACGACGACGCCCGCAACACGCTGCTCGAGAGCATGACGGACGAAGTAGCCAAGCTCGTCCTCAACAACAACGACCTGCAGGGCCGCCAGCTGTCCCGCGACGCCATCCGTAGTCAGGAGAACATCTTCGACTTCGGCCGTGCCATTGCGTTCGTCAGCCGGGTCCACAACGTCGGCCGTAAGCGCTTGCACTTCCCCTCCGATTCCGAGCTCGCCACCCGTGCGGATGAAGGTCTTGGTCTGACCCGTCCCGAGCTCGCCGTGCTGTCCTCTTGGGTCAAGATGTACGTCTTCCAAGAGCTGATGAACGGCAATCCAAAGGAACTTCCGGGCTACGACAACCTGCTCATGTCGTACTTCCCGAAGGTCATTCAGGAACGCTACGCTGACGACATTCGCTCGCACATGCTGGCGGACGAAATCGCCATGACCGAAGCGACCAACCAGATCATTGCGGACGCCGGCGCCAGCTTCTTCCCGGTGACATCCGAGAAGACCGGCCGCACAGTGTCTGTCGCGGCCCACGCGTACAAGTCCGCCCAGCAGCTCGCCCGTGCGGATGAAGTCCGCTCAACATTGGAAGAACTGCGCGCATCCGTGCAGCTCTCCACACTCAACCGGTCGTGGGTCCAGATCGATGCTGGTATCCGACACATCGCCACCTACTGGCAGGGGTCGCGCGAGCGCATCCCGACCGCCGACGAGATTGTTGAAATGCAGGTCGCTGTGGACCAGATGTGGTCTCGCCAGGGCAAAGAGGTGATCAAGCGGCAAGCAGACGCCATTGCCGACCTGCGTGGCGCGTCGATCCCCAAGAAGGTTGCGACAGGCGTGCTCAAGGCCAATCACCTGAACGCGGCACTCATGGTTTGGGCAGAGTCCAAGCGCTCAGGACACGCCCAAGAAGCGGTTGCAGTGACCCAGATTGCCGTTGGACGAGCCACACGACTACAGGAGGTCCTCGACCACCTGTCAACCCGTCCCGCCACTGGCGAATGGGACCCGGTCGCCCTGCACATCCTGTACAACCGGTTCAACCGCTTGCTCCGAGAGCTGTTGCCGCTCGTCCCCATCGCGAAGTCTCGTGGTCGTGTCGACAGCCTTGTGCCGAAGCTCGAGAAGGGCATCCTTGCCCCGGTTCGCGCCCAGGTCGATGCGCTGATGCAAGAGGGCACAGCGCCGAGCGTCGCCAGCCTGCTCGTGCTCGAGGAGCGCGTTGCAGGTGCAGTTGCCCGGATGCAGTCGTGAGTGAACGGATTGTCCATCCAGTGGACACACGCACCGAGATGACTTGGCTGGTGTTGCCTCAGCACACCAACAACGTTGGCGGTGTGTTCGGTGGACAGGTCATGGCTTGGATTGACGTATGTGCCGCCATCAGCGCCCAACGCTTCGCCCGCAAGGTCGTGGTCACAGCAGCGATGGATAATCTGTCCTTCAAGGCTGCCGCCAAAGACGGTGACGTGATGGTGCTGCAGGGTCAGGTCAACTTTGCAGGACGAACCTCCATGGAGGTCGGTGTCCGCGTTGAGAGCGAGAACCCACTGACCGGCAAGCGTGTGCACACTTCCACCGCGTACCTGACATTCGTGGCGCTGGGAGAGGACGGTCGCCCGACTGAGGTGCCGACGCTTGCGCCCGTGACCGAGACCGACAAGCGTCGCCACCATGACGCCTGCGTGCGACGGGAGCGTCGGGTCCAGGCACGTGCTGAAGACCTAGAGCGTCGTAAAAAGTGACGATCTACCTCGCAAGCGCCAGTCCCCGCAGGCGGGAAATCCTGACGAGTCTCGGATTCGCGGTGTCCGTGCACCCCGCTGACGTAGACGAGACTCCCCTGCCCCATGAAGACCCAGTCACCTACGCGATTCGTACGGCCCGTGACAAGGCCGCAACGGGCCCTGTGGACGCCGTGGTCTTGGCAGCGGACACGGTGGTCCACTTGGATGGTGCCATCCTGCACAAGCCCACAGACCACGCCGACGCCGCCTCGCACCTTCGCCACCTGTCTGGGCGCACCCATTCGGTCACGACCGGCGTGTGCATTCGAAGCGGCAGCGACATTCACAGCTTCGCTATCTCCACTAAGGTGGTGTTTCGCGCCCTCAACGGCCGCGAAATCGACGCGTACGTCGCCACCGGTGAAGCCGACGACAAAGCAGGCGCCTACGGCATTCAAGGCCGTGGCGGTATGCTCATCGCCAGCGTCGAAGGCTCATGGACCAACGTCATGGGACTGCCCGCTGAAGCTGTCATCCAGCCGTTGTTAGACCTTGGAGCCACGCGGTGGGCGGTGTGAGTATCGCCGACCGTCTTGTGGCTGTTCGCGACCAGGTCGCACACGCCACAGTCAGCGCCGGACGTTCGCCAGAGGACGTACACCTCATCGCCGTCAGCAAGACCCAACCGGCGAGTGCCATTCGAGAGGCCTACGCCGCTGGACAGCGCCACTTCGGTGAGAGCTACGCTCAAGAACTGGCCCACAAGGCAGCAGAGCTGGTGGACCTGACGGATCTGCACTGGCACTTCATTGGCACCATTCAGACCAACAAGGCCGGTCTCATCGCACCCGTGAGTGAGCGGGTCCACGCCGTACACAGCCCGCGTCATGCACGTGCACTCGCAAAGAAGCACTCGCCCATCCAGGTTCTGCTGGCAGTGAATCTAGGGGATGAGGACTCAAAGACCGGGGTTCAAGCCAATGATGTTCTCGCCGTTTGCTCAGAGATAGTCGCGGAAGACGGCGTGCAGCTACGCGGTCTGATGACCTTGCCGCCCAATGGCCAAGACCCAGCACCGTTCTTCGAGCAGTTGGCCAGCCTTGCCGAGCAAGGCCGAGCCATCGGCCTTCCCCTCACCGAGCTGTCCATGGGCATGAGTGGCGACTTCGAGGTCGCTATTGCGAAAGGTGCCACCTGGGTTCGCGTGGGCACGGCCATCTTTGGGCCGCGCCGCTCACGCTAGCGGCATGGCTGACGTCGTTGAGAGATCAACGTGGAGGCCCTGCCCCGCGCCGGCAGTCTAGAAACGGAAGTACAGCGGCTTGCGCTCGCCAGCTTCAACTTCGACGGTCTGTGTCTGCTGCGACCCAGCACGACTCGGGAGTTCAGCGCTAATCGAGTAGGTTCCGGGAGGGACCGTCAGTTCAAGAGGAGTGAAGTCCGACGGGTTGCCGTCGATGCTCACGATGACCCGACGATTGCTTTCGATCGACAGGGTGCCAGACGTAGCCACAGGGCGTGGCACAGCAGTCGGTGCCGCTGGAGCCGGACGGGGACGCGGGGACGCCGTAGGCACCGGAACCGGAACCACATCCACTTCTACAGCCGGGTCTTCGGCGCCAATTCCGTCACGGACTTCAACAACGCCCGTGCCCTCGTCTGGGCCTTCTGGAACCACATCGAGACCTTGAACCGCCGGCTGAGCCGTTGCCGGTACCGGTTGAACGACAGGCTCTGTGCTACCGGCGTTGGTCATGTTCATCATGGTCCAGACCAGGGCCAGCAACAACACGAACACCGCTCCGCCGAGCAGGAACGCCAGAATGAGAGTCACAAGCGGTGTACCGGTACTGTCTGTGCTCTCCGGCGCACGCCGACGCAGGTCAGGTGCAGGAGTGGGTGCAACGGGACGAGATGGTGCCTGGCGAGGAGCCGGATTTGGCGTGAACGCAGGACGTCGCGCGTCTACGCCCGTGGGGGGCGCGGGTCCGCGACGGCTCATCGGTGGTGGCGTGTAGCGGTCCACAATGCCCGGAACCGGTGGCGGCTCTGGAACAGACATGGGCGCGCTGTAGACCTGAGACAGATCTTCCATCACCGCATTCGGCATTTCTTCTGTGGGCGGACGAGCGCCATCAGACAAGTCAATGAAGCCAGAACCCAGTGGGTCCGAGCCGTCATTTGGGCCAAAGTCGTCTTCGTCCATCTCAGCGCTCATGGTCGCCGGACCGCCGTAGACCGACTCCTGCCAACCATGGTCTGTCGTGTCTTCGGCAAACTTGCCGGTCTCCACGTACTGAGCGTCCTCGATTCCAATGTCCGATGCCCAATCACCAGCATCCTGCTGGGTCGGAGCCTCTTCGAACGACGGCTGGTCTTCAGGACCTGCGGGCTCCGGCTCTGGCTCGTCGTACAGGTTGTCTGGAGACGAGACAACGGGCGAGTCACTTGGCAACGGTGTGTCATCGGGCGTGCCCAAGACATCGAATGTGTCGCTCGCGTAGGGGTCGTAGGCCTCGTCCTCGGACATCAAGTCTTCGAGCTGTTCGGCGTCCGGGACCATTGTCATTCCGGCGCGCTGGACCTCCGGCGGCTTGTCGGACGAGCCGGTATTCACGCCCTCAGGGGCGGCATCGGCAATCTGAGTCGGAAACTCATCTTGCAGAGACTCCGAAGGCTCTGGGCCTGCGGAACGCTCGGGTACCGGAGCATCCGTGCTGACTCGTTGGGTCGCCTTACGGGCGCCTCCAATCAGACTACGACGACGTCGAGCCATGCGCTCACTCCGTCCACAACGATGCGATCGTACTTGGCGTCTCCGAACCATCTGCGATGGCGCGAATCTTGCCCTCGAACCTTGGAGCAACCGAGACCTGCAGACCCGCTGCCGACGTCATCAGGAGCACCGCTCCTTCCTCCGCGAGCAGGGCAGTCGACTCATCGATGGCTTCCGCCTGAGTATCGGTCAGACCACGGCTCAAGTTGTCGAGTCGGGTTCCGGTAGTTCCAACGAACCCAAGGTCCAAGAGCAACCCACAGGCGCCGCGAACGGCAGCTTCGATGGGATTGCCAGACGATGGCAATGCCCGATCTTCCCAAAACCTGCGAATACCGGCCTTGTCTTCAATCTTCGCCAAGCTGTCGGACGTGAACCGCAGGTCAGACGAAGACTCACCTAGAGCGACGGACAACCGAACAAGCTCGAAGGGGCCGACACCGAGACGCTTCGCGGCGTCTACCAGCTTTGCAGCGCGAAATTCATCAATCATGATTAAGCCTCACCCATGGCCGGTTCTTCTGGCGGAAGTAAATGGTCCACTTCTATGACGCGAACAGTTGCTTCGACCTTCGCGGCGATCAACTCTGGGGAAGCGCCCAACGTCTCTTGGATACTGGAGCGGAAGCTCTCGGCAATCGCCTCAGGGTCGCCACCGGCGAGCTCTAGCTCTACTGCCAGCTGACCCTTGTGTCCGCCAAAAACGCCCTGGTTCCCACCAAGGCCCATCTCGCCTGCAGTCACGAAGACACCCTGCATGATGCGGGCAGCCAACCGGGTCTGAAGGTCCTCGTCTCGTGACTTCCACTCGCCGTAGACGGCGTCGGCCACGGGCATGACGAGCATCAGCACTTCTGCCTGACCATCGGGGGCATCGACTGCAACCAAGACATCCAACGGCAACGCATCGCCGTCGTGGGGGATGGGCTCGGTGCCTACGTCCGAGAGGTGCATTTCCAGCTCCTCTCGCTGCTTGCGGCCCGTCTCTTCCATGGCTGCACGGTAGGTGGCAGGAATGCTTGCGAGCGTAGGTTCCACAGTCTCTTTGAACTGCTGGTACTCGGCCAGCAGGTTCATCACAGCGGGGTCGTCGAGGGTCTCAGCCAGCTGCGCATCGCGCACCCGTTCCTTCTGGAGAAGGTCGCCTGAACGTTCCGAGAGGCCCGCCAACTGACCACCCAGGACACCGAACACGGCGTCATAGTTGCGGCCTGCGACCTCTTCTTCGATAGAATCCACCTTGCCCAGCAGCTCAGTGCGAAAGCGACCAAGCGCTTCCAACTGTTGCTTCAGGTTCTCGATCCCGGTCTGTAGCGATGCGACCTCTTGATCGACCTCTGCCAATTCGGTTCCGTGGCGCGCTTCTTCGTCAGTCCGCCACTGCGCGACCTCAGCCAAGGCATCCGCTACAGAGCGAAGCCCACTTCCGTCAGTCATGTCGTCTCCTCTCACATGAACGGCATTACCATACACGACTTCGATTTATTGGGTCGGCTCGCACACGCCCCAAAGCCCCAGTCCATTGGCCTGCGCCCGCGCTTGAGCGGCCTCTAGCTGCGCTTGTAGCCGAAGCGTTCCGAAACGTTCCTCTGGAATGAGTCGTGCGAATCCCCGCGCCAGAAGCAGCTCGTTGAGCAAGACCGATCCTTCCGCGTCGGACACTTCGTCTTCGTTTAGATCAATGTCATCAGGCGACAGGTAAACGTAGGCGAGAGTGCGGAAAAAGATGCCTTCACACTCTTCATCAAACGTGAGAGTGACGGTTTGACCTTCAATGAGTCGGCGCAATTCGTTGCCGGCTTGGTCGCCGAAACAATCCGCATCATTGCCATTGTGCGCAATCTCCGGGGCATCCAGTCCCAACAGTCGAACCCGTTCGCTGGGGTCACCACAGCCAGTGATGTCGAATGTGTCGCCGTCCAGCACGCAGCCGACGTCGATCTCGCGGGGCGGCGCGCAAGAATTCTGGCCGACGATCGGAATCTCGTCCACCAACTCTAGATCTGGAAAACCTTCACACGCAGTCAACGCGCAGAATCCAGCCGTCAGAACAACCAAGCGATGCATTCGAGCTCCCGGACGCCAGTGTAGCCAGTCGAACCGCCGGCGGGTACGGCGATTGTGAGGACTCTCTGTGCGACGCGCTGCCATCCTACTTCTTGCTCCGCTTGGCTGTCACGAGCCGGACACCCAGCCAGCATCATGGCGCGCAACTCCTGACGTAGACGTACAGGCCCCATGGCAGGTCGTACAACAAGACGACGACGTCATTGCCCTGCGGTTCGATGACACTGCTCATGGCGTACGCGTATTCCTGGGCCCCTCCGACCGATGGAGCCAGGCCGGCGCATCTCCCGTGGTCGACGGCCAAACGGTGGGGCATCCCATGCTTGGCGTCCCGTTGGCTATTGGCCCCACCCAGACCGTTACGGTCCGAAGCGAAGGCCATGACCTCCTAGTCCGGTTCGCAAGCCAACCGCTGCAGACCCTCACGACCGACCCGCTGGCACCGCCCGATCCAGCCCTTACCTGGATGCGTATGCGCCCGCGCAATGGCAGCTGGCGCATGGTGATGGACGGCCTGGGCACGCTCAACCTCCCAACCACTAGCGCTCATCCTAGCAGCGCCGGCACCAAACTCAGCGGCGCTTTCGGAACCATGGACGTTGAGACCGATGCACCCGAGGTCCAGACATTCTGGGCCGACGGGGTCTGGCAGCTATCGACGCTTCCGTCTCTTGAGGCGCGTGCTCCGTATCCGCGCACGGCTTTCACATGGGCACCCGACGGAACAACTAGCCCTTGACTGAGCCCGCGGTGAGCCCTTCAACGAAGTAGCGTTGAAGCGCAAAAAACAGCGCAACAACGGGCAAACTCACGAGAATTGCTCCCGCTGCAAAGTGCCCCCACTCCGCGTTGTAGTCGTTGACGTAGCGTTGCAGCACGATGGGCAGAGTGAACTGCTCAGGCTTGCTGACCAGGGTGGTGGCCAAGATGAACTCATTCCATGCGGTCATGAACGAGAACAAGCCAGTGACAGCTAGTGCAGGCGTCGCTAGTGGAAGCACAACCTGCGTGAACGTCTGCCAACGCGAGGCTCCGTCCATCATCGCCGCTTCTTCGAGCTCTCGCGGCAACGTGTCGAAGTAGCCTTTGAGGGTCCACACACTGAACGGAACCGAGGTGGTGGCGTACACAAATACCAAACCAAGCAGGTTGTCGAGCAGGTTCATTGTGTCGAGAAGCAGGTACAGCGGGATGAGCATCACCACACCCGGGAACATCTGGGTGATGAGGAAAGCCCCCATTCCCGCCTCTTTGCCAACGAACTTGAAGCGCGACAGTGCGTAGGCAGCAGAGGTCGACAATGCCAAGCCCACCGCGGCCGTACTCAGGCTGATGACCAGGCTGTTGAACAGCTGACGCCCGAACAACCAGCCACCCTCTGAGGTCTCGGTGTTGATGACATGGGCGAAGTTCTCAAAGGTCACTGTCTGCGGGATGGGCCACGGGTCTACAGCGAAGGATTGACCAGGTGTGAGCGCCATCTTCAGCACCCAGAGGACCGGGTACAAGGCTGCAACGGTGACAACCAGCAGCACCAAATGAACCAGCATCACTCGAACCCATGACGGCGCGCGCATTACAGCACCTTCCGGCCGACAAGGCGGTTCGCAGCACGACTGTACACCAACAACACGCCGAAGATGAGCACTGCATACGCAGCCGCATAGCCGTACTGGTTGTTCCGACTAAACGCCCACCGGTAAGCCTCGCTGATCAGAATCTCGGTCGAGCCATCGGGCTCACCAGAGCTCACCAAGTACACGACGTTGAACATGTTGAACGTCCACACGCTTCCGAGCAGAATGGCTGGAAGTAGCGCCGGCCGAAGCAGCGGCCAGACCACATGGCGTAGACGGGTGAGGTAGCCGGCGCCGTCGACCTCAGCGGCCTCTTCCAGGTCCTTCGGAATCGCCTGGAGGGCTCCCAACGTCACCACCATCATGAACGGAAAGCCGAGCCAGGTGTTGGTGGCCAGATTCGCAGCAAAGCTCGTGGAGAACTGCGCGAACCAGTCAAACTCAACCGGGCCAGGTCCAGGGGTCACAATCGCAAGCAGCTTATTGATGGCTCCATACTGCGCATGGAACATGGACTTCCAGATGAGGGCAGTGATGTAGTTTGGGACGGCCCACGGCAGGATGAGCAGAGCGCGCCACATTCCGCGCATACGAATCCACGGCTCACGAAGCACCAGCGCCAACGCCACGCCAATGCTCACGTGCAAGGTCAGGTTGGTCACGGTCCACAAAATGGTCACGGCCAAGGTGTAGAAGAAGGACATGGGCGAGGTAATTGGGAAATCACGCGACAGCAGGATGTCGGAAAAATGCGACAATCCAACGAAGGTCCACTCGCCGCCTTGGTACGCATACAGCGAGACGGCAGCACCCAGCACGAATGGCGTGACCACCAACGCAATCATGGCCAGCGCGGCAGGTCCAATCCAGAAGTAGTCCCACTTCGTTGCCGCGAGCTCATTGCGAAGCTCCGGATTGCGAAGGCGAACCACCAACATGCCGACAAGGCCGAGCAAGAGCACCCCAAACGCGGCAATGTACGGGGAGCGCGAGACCTCGACGACGTCCTTCTGCTGAAGCTGTTCAAAGCGTGCTTGGGCCTCTCGACCCGCACGTTCCGGTGATGCAGACCCCCGCATGACCCGCCGAAGCGCGTACGCCTGAGCCTCCCACACCGCCGAGATGTCGGGGTGGGTGGGCATAGGAATCGCGGTCTCTGCCTGCGTTCTCAATGTCTGAACCAGAGGCGACGCACCTGTCGTTGCTGTCCACGTCACAGCCTGACCGCCTACATCTTGGCGGGTCTGGGCCCCATGCGCGCTGGCGATGGCCCATGCCAGGTCCTGGGCGAGCTCCGGAGAAGGGGCTCCTTTCGCCTGGTAGATCCCGTCCACCGTCAGGTAAGGCCGTGCGGGAAGGCCGGTCTCGCTCACCATCGGAAACGGTGCTGCAGCAACTGGACGGGACAGATCTGCGGTGAACCAAGGACCGCTGATCACAAAGGTCACATCGCCGTCTTCGTACAGTCGCGACACCAGCTCGCCGGTGGGCTGTGTGGGCGCAATGCCCTCATCGACGGCGAGTCGACGCGCGAAGGCAAAGGACTGAACTTGGGCATCGCCGTCCAGGGAAACAGTGCCATCGTCGTCGATTGCAACCGCACCAAAGGCGTGCATCCATGGCGCGTGAAAGTATGGGTCCGCCGCCTGGTACGCAAGTCCATAGTGACCATCAGCGGTCTCGGCACGGGCCATCGCAATCAACTCATCGGTGGTCTGCGGAGGCGACGCGATGCGGCTGGGGTCGTACAGCAACACGAGCGACTTGGTCGCGATGGGCAGGCCCCAGAGCTGCTCGTCTACGGTGAATGCGTCCAAACCAACCGGTGCAATGCCGGTGGTGTCCGACGTCCACGGCTCAATCACGCCCTCAAGCACCCACTTGGCAACGTTTCCATGAGCGGCGATGAACAAGTCGGGCCCGTTCCCACGCGGGATGGCGGTATCAACCTTGGTATCAAAGCCACCGAAGGGCAGCGCAACCAACGACACTCGATCATCAGGGTGCGTCGACTCCCAGTCGTCGGCAACCTGCTCCAATGCGGCTTGTTCGGCACCCGAGTACGAATGCCAGACGGTCACTTCCGAGGCCGAAGCCGTCGCTAAAAGCAGGAGCAGTGCGGTCATTCAAGCCGCCGTCCGGTCGTGCCGTCAAAGCGATGCACCGTGGACAGCTTCAGATGAACCACATCACCCGAGTTCACCTGCACCGGCTCCTCGGCGCGCACAACGACATCGTGCGCACCCACAGTCACGTGGACCATCGCCTCGGAGCCTAGGGACTCGATGACGTCCACAACGCCGGGGATGCCACTGTCCGCTAGGAACATGTCACTGGGCCGCAATCCGAGAGTGAACGCCCCGGTGCCTGAAACGGGCAGAGCCTGTTCCAACCCTTCCAGGCGACACGTCTCCCCTTCCCCAATGACGGGCAGCAAGTTCATGGCGGGTGCACCAATGAACGTTGCGACGAACACGTTCGCCGGCCGCTCAAACAAGTCGCGTGGCGAGCCAACCTGCTGCACCTGACCCTTGTCGAGCACTACGATGCGGTCCGCCAGCGTGAGCGCTTCCACCTGGTCGTGAGTGACGTGGACGATGGTCGCCCCCAGTCTGCGGTGCATGCGCTTGAGTTCCACGCGCATGTGCCCACGAAGTGCAGGGTCTAGGTTGGACAGAGGCTCGTCGAACAGAAACACATCTGGCCGACGGACAATCGCCCGGCCCATCGCCACACGCTGACGCTGACCGCCCGACAACTGTCCGGGCAGGCGGTCCAAGAGCGGTGTCAGCTCGAGCAGGGCGGCGGCCTCGTCAACTTGGGCGTACCGCTCTTTCTTAGAGACTTTCGCGACCTTCAAGGCGAAGGCCATGTTGTCGCGCACGGTCATGTGCGGGTACAGCGCGTAGCTCTGAAACACCATGGCCACGCCACGGTCCCGCGGAGCACGCTCGTTGGCGCGTTTCCCGCCAATACACAGCTCACCGGCCGTAATGGTCTCAAGCCCAGCGATGCACCGGAGCAGCGTGGATTTACCGCAGCCGGACGGACCGACGAGCACAATGTACTCACCAGAGGCGACCTCGACGTTCACGCCGTCGAGTACCACGGTCTCGCCGTAGGCTTTGTGTAGGTTGTCGAGGGTGACTGTGGCCATAGGTCATGCATCCTAGCGTAGGAGGCTCGCAGCTGTTTCTGGCTAGAACAAAGCCTGCCAGACCGTGCCGCCAATACTTGAGCGCCCAACCACGCCATTGATGGCATTGTTGTGCGGCAACACCGTCTCAGTCGTACGAACCCGGCTGATGTAGATGTCTAGTGGCGCGCCCAAACTCCACTGAGTCCAGACCGAGCCCGGAATGCTGAAGGATCCGTCGTCTTCCACAACGCATGACGCCCGTTCTGCAACTTGCCACTCGGTATTGCTGGCGTTCGGTCCCCAACGTACAAGCTCAATGATGACGTAGTCCGCCTCATCTGGCTGGGTCCATTCCACCATGAAACTGTTTTGACCCACATCCTGACCGATGGACTCGGTGAACAACCGTACGGCATTGAAGTCGGGCTGTTCAACGACAAACGAGCCCGCCAGATCGGCGATGGGCTCGATGCCGAAACTCGGGAACAGGCCGGTCCCCTGAAACGGCAACATGTCGTAGACCACGCCATTTGTTGGACCACCAGCGGAGAGCTCTCCGGAGTAGTTGCCGGACTCGGCGTCGTACGCCACGGAACGGGCCTCACCATTCGCGGTGCGCAGCTGAATGTCTGGACTCTGCAGGTCGAGAAGGGGCGTGTTGTTTGGGTTGCCACCGAGCTGACAGGCATCGAGCGTCCGGCTGTACCCCGCTGAGAAGTCATCAAAAGACCCTTCCACCACACGAATATCGACCAAGGTGGAGTCCACATAGCCAAGCCGCGCCAGGTCGCCTCTGTAGTCGTAGAAGGTGACGTCTCCAAGGGTTCCAAACGTACCCGCAGCGTCTTCCCAGTACCAGTAGCCATCTTCCAGAGTGGCTGAGCCGCCGCCGGAAGACACAACAACATCCGTCGCCCCCTCGGCCCCACGCGGTGTGCGCACGGTCAGAGAGGCGCCATCTATGGAGACGACTTCGGCGAACTCCCCACCGAAAGTCACAGTGAGGTCCTCGCCAACGGCGTCCACCTCGATGACCACGAGTTGTTCACCAGAGTTGGTCCCAAAGTCAGGCTCTACGCTCAGGACGTCTGTCGTCGGGACGTCACTGACGCTCGTGTCAGGCTCCACGGCGCCCGGGTCATAGCGGTCCACAATCTCGTCGTCTGACAACCAGCATCCGCTGAGCAAGAGCGAGCAACCAAGTAGTGTATGACGCATCAGAACGTCCCCCTGAGCCCAACAGTGCCGCCATCACCCTTCGGTTCCGGCAAGATCAACAATTCCGTGCCCACAATACCCACACCGAGGGCAGTCAGAGCGTAGCCGGCGATGTAGGCAATCCGCACGCGCCTTGCGTCAGACTGAATCGCCGAAATCCGCGCGTCACCGTAGCAAGCGTCTGCTAGCACACATTCGCCGTAGCGAGCGGCATCAAAGGGGTTGGTGTTGAACGACTGTTCGGCCTGCCAGCCGTACACCAGGGCCCCACCGCCAGCAGCGGCAGTCAAAGCTCCGACCGCCAACAAGCCTCCGCGATGGCGACGCTTGTCTCCCGCAACGCGCTCAGAACGAGCAGGGCGTTCGGAACGGTCTGGGCGCTCCGAAGAACGGTCTGGGCGCTCGGGACGTGACCGACGCGGCTGCTTGAGCGTGACGCCATCGTCAATGACGGCGTCCACTGTTCCTTGCACGTCCATCCAAGCGGTGAGCACGCCGGCACCACCATTGCTCTGCATCAGGTGCATTCCCGGCACCAACTCCAGCGGCGTATCTAGCTGTGCAGAACGACCATCTACCCACAGACGGCGCCCCTCAACAAGGGTGAGGGTCGCGGTTGGTTCGCCCGCCCGAAGGGCAGCGGCTTGAGAACGCTCAACGAGCTCAGGACCAAACATGGGGTGCGACTCGACCTGCGGAAAGGCCGTGCGTAGGCGAGTCAGAGCTGTGTCCGTCCGCTCGTCATCCCCGGAGCTGTACGAGACCACGGCATCAAACCCATACAAGTCGGCGAGAACTGCGCCATCGATTGGAGACGTTTGGCAGCTCAAACCAGACATTGCCGTATCGATCAGACCACGAGCCTGGTCCACTTCGGCGTCTTCGAACGCCAGACTGGCTTGAAGCACGGTATCGGCGATGTCGGGACACGGGTCAGCCAGTGCCACAGAAAACATGAGCCAAATCACCACCACCTCCACACCTGACCACTGTACGGTTCATCCGATGCTATTCGAAGCCCGCGCAAGCCGGCGCCCGTAACACGGTTCTGTCACACGCCCACATTACCCGCGTCTGGCCACACCATTCCCGTTGCGGGGGCGGTCGGAACAGGCAAAGGTGGTCCCACTCTAGGAGACCTGATTGTCCCGCTCAGCCATTGTCGCCGTTCTCGCCCTGTGTGCCTGCCCCAGCCTTCCAGATGACTCCGACACGAATGGTGGAACCGATATCGTACCGGGAACGTCGGATACCGCGGACACCGCACCCCCATGTCCGGAAGACCTACTCGAAGAAAACGACAGCGGCGCTACGGCCATTCGTCCAGAGATGCTGCCCGTTTCAGCACAGGTTTGTGCCGGTGACGAGGACTGGTTCGAGATTGATGCCACTGCGGGCTGTGTCACAGTCGTCGATCTGGACTTTGCGACCGACCAAGGCGACCTGGACCTGGAGATCTACAACGGCGAAGACCGAATCGCAGTGAGCGCAAGCACTACGGATGACGAATCTGCACGATTCTTCGTAGAAGAAGCGACCACTGTACAAGCCCGCGTTGTCGGTTTCTTCGGTGCCGAAAATGCGTACCGCTTGAGCGTGTCCGCCGAGTGCGAACCGTGCGAACTACCCGACGACTTTGAAGACAACGACACCCGCGAGACCGCGGCTTCCGTGTCGTTCCCCGTCATGGCAGACGGCTGCGTTGGCGACCCAGACTGGTATGCCGCACCCACCACACTGCTCGACGGTTGTGCACTCGATGTCACCCTTCAGCCCCTCGATGTTGCGATCACCGATGTGTCGCTGACCCTGACCGACGACACAGGAGTGACCGTCGCAGTGGGCACTCCAGGAGCGGTTGGGCTCGGCCTGCGGACCCTCGGAGCGCCCACTGACGCAATCGGCGTTGAGGCGTCAACCACCCTGGTCTATGACCTGTCTACACGCGTCAGCTGCCCCGATGCCGCCCCGCTCGACTGCACGACCGACAGCAACGATGTGTGGCAAAACAATGTATCAACAACCGCTATTCAGCTTCGCGACGGCGTGACCGTCAGCGGCGCCCTCTGCGGCGTGGCTGGTTCCGACTGGTGGTCGGTCCCCGTTCAGAGCGAATGCACGACAGTGGTCACCGTGACCTCGTCTGCCGCGGATGGCATTGCGATTGGAACTCCCGTCACCAACGGCGTGGAAGGCATCGCAACGACTGCTGACGGCACCGTCGCGATTTCTACGGTGACTGAGATGAACGACAACAAGGTGCGCATCGACGCCCAAGAGTTGACGTCTCTCTACGACATTCGCGCAGACATCGTGTGCGGCGAGCCGGCTGAATAGGGCCAAATCTTACGGAAGTGTGGAAGTTGACGCTTTCCACATGAACTTTTTCGGCGCTCTGAACACCTACTAAATGGAGGTGTTCCGTGCGCCCTGCACCCTTGCTATTCGCCATTCCTGTTCTGTTGCTCGCCCTTGCACTCGTGTCTCTCCGTGCGTCGTTTGATGCCCCCGAAGACATTTCCACGATTCAGGTGAACGACAATGTCTTTGCGGTCAACGTCCAGCACTGACCTGCAAGACATGAGGAAGCAGCTGTTCGGCCCATGACGCATGTGCGTCTGTGCCGGGATGAAAGCCATCCGCCGCGAAGGCTTGGTCCAATGGGCCAAACACAAGCGGCAAGTGGATCACATCCGAGACGCTGTTGGCGACGTCTGCAAGGCCGGCATCCAATGCCCGGCCGCGAATGCCCGCAAATCTGCGAGGCGCAGACGGCAGAAGCACAAAGTCTCCAAGCGGCGGAAGCCCCGAGACAATGACGGGAACTGCGCCCACTTGAGCACGAATCCCTTCAATCAACACCGAGATGCGACGCGCGAATCCACGACGGGTTGCGCCCTTCAGTGCGTCGTTGACGCCAAGGGAGACCACGACCACATCCGCGCCAGCCCCTCGTAGCTGGGGCACGAGCTCCGTCAGTGCAGTCGCCGACGTTGCCCCGGTCTTGCCGATGGCCCGCCACTGCACCTGATGGGACCTCGCCAAGCGCTGAGCCAGCTGAACCGTGACGGTGTCACCCATGTCTGCCAACCCCACCCCAGCGATGGTTGAATCCCCGAGCGTCACAAGGCGAAGCGGAGTCCCGGCTCCCAGCACGCCATGCCGTTCACCAGCGGCTTCGGGTAGCACCGGCGTGTCGCGACGCACCTTGCGACCTTGAACGATGGCAAACGGGAGTAAGAGAGGCAGCAAGAGCGCGTCACGGACGCGGGGTCTCACGGACAGCGACCCGTGTACAGGCGGCTCTCTGGGAAGCTGTAGCAGAAGATATTCGCACCCGAGATTGTGGGGCGAATGGTCACTGTCTCGCTTCGGTCACCACTCGTGAGCGTCAGCGACTGCATTCCCGGCGTTAAGTCGAGCTTGGCCGGTGTACGACCGCTGACACCAGAGACCTGAATCGACGCCGTTGGTGGGTCGGACAGAACCTTCACGGTGACGGGCTCGCGGGGTGTGGGGGCCGTTTGAGGTGCGGGTGCTGGCGCCACAACGGGTGCGGGAGCAGGTGCGGGGCGCGAGATTGGCTGCGGTGCAGGTACCGGGGTCACCGGAGTCGGTGTGACTGGCGCTGGATTGCCAATGCGTCGGGTGGGAACGACTGGGGCGGGTGCGGGCGCGGGAGCAACGGGCTCGACCACTTCAACGGGCTCTGGAACCTCTGCAACCTGTGGGGCCTCGGTACCGTCGGCCGTAGCATTGGTGTCGGCATCGACCGTATTCGGAGACGGCTCCTCAATGTCTGGCACGGTGGCGAGGACATCTGGATTGCCATCCGACGGATTGCCATCACGTTCCGTGATTGCTTGCCAGGCCAGGTACCCGCCACCGCCGATGGTCAACATCAACAGGAAGGCCACAAGAGCGATGCTGCCACCGATCAGCCATGGAAGCTTGCGACGACGACCCGGGTACAAATCATCATCATCATCGACGTCTAGGGCCACGCCTTCGTCGTATGCGTCAACTGAATCGAAACGGTCCGGCGCGGGCGCTACCTCAGGAGGGCCATTCGCCTCTCGCTCTTCGGAGGCTACTTCCGGTTGAGCGGGAGGCTCGGGCGCGACGTGAACGGGTTCAACAAGCGCGGGAGCTTCGTCCACGTAGGGGATTTCGCCCCCACCGAGTAGCTCAAGCTCTTCGGTAAGACTGGGTCCAGTGGACAACCGGTGGAGTTCTGCATCCGACACAGGAGCGGGCGCAGGCGATTCCTTCGGCAACTCCAGAATGTCCGCGAGGTCATCCTCGACCGGCGGGGGTGCAGACGCTTTCGGCTCGGGAACATGCGCTTCTTGTGCAACGTCCAGAGTGCTCGGGCGAGCCATGGTGAGGACAGGCGCATCTACCGGCGGCGCACTGATCTCGGGCAAGACACCCAACTCTTCGGTGTTCTGCGGACGGAACCCTTCGATACGCGCCGGGATGGTCCACACCTTGTTCCCAGCCAAGACCTCCAACAACGTGGAGCAGTCCGGAATGCGGCTCTTCTTGTCTTGAACCAACGCACCCAGGATGGCGTTCTCAATACGGTCCGGCAAGTCCGAAACCAACTCACGGGGAGCAATGAACTCAGCGTCCAGCACAGCGTTGTAGATGCCGATGGTGTCGGTACCTGGGTACACGCGCTGCTTGGTCACAAGTTCGTACAGAATGCAGCCGAGTGCGAAGATGTCAGCGCGCTGGTCCACCTTTCGAGCGTCGCGGATCTGCTCAGGCGCCATGTAGGCCGGAGTTCCCAGAGCAACGCCTGCTCGAGTGTGTCCGGTCCCAACGGCTCCGGCTTCGGCGATGACCTTCGCGAGACCAAAGTCTGTGACCTTGGGAACAAACCCATCCGGCGTACTCGCCAACAACACATTCGCTGGCTTCAAGTCCCGATGGACGAGACCATGGTGGTGGGCTTGACGGACGCCATTGACAATACCTACGAACAACGCCTCAGCGGATGCCAAGGGAATCTGGAACTTCTCAAGAGCGGCCTCAAGCGACGGTCCCTCGATGTGCTCCATGAGCAGCCCAGGGGCGCCATTCACGTCTAGAACGTCCGTCACAGCCACCACGTTGAGGTGTCTAAGGCTGGCCTGAACGCGGCCTTCTTGCAGCATACGGTCGCGGATGACCGGAGAGGTCACCGAGAGGACTTTGAGCGCGTGCTCGGTCCCCAGTGCGACATGGGTCACGTGATACACCACGGCCGTTCCGCCAGCGCCAATGCGCTCGCGAACTTCGTACCGGTCAATGGTGTCTCCGGGAGCCAGCAAGGCGCCTCCGCAAGTGGGTGAGAGTTCTTAGGTTCGCCTGGGGAAGGTCGAACAGGGCCCGCACAAAATGCAGACCGGCGCATCTAGCGTGTTCTTTGGCGTTTCGGCAACCTCAGACCTTGGTTTTGGTGCCCAAGAGGCAACCGCGCTAGGTCTTCGGCGCCCTTACGATGGCTGGAGGACCGGTGAAACTGGACATCACGTGCGATTGGCGCGGCAAACTCCTTGCACGACAAGAACATGTCGAAGTGTTGTTGCGGAGGGTCGAAGGTGGCGCGCAAATCACGATCCGGGCCCCGTTCTACGGAGACCCTGCTCCAGAGGCCCCGCCAAGTTCAGTGCCGGGTCTATGGGAATTCGAGGTCGTGGAGATATTCATCGCCGGTCCCGGCTCCCCCATTCCGTACACCGAAATTGAGGTCGGTCCCGCCGGCCATCACTTGGTGCTCACGTTGAGGGGTGTACGTCAGCCGACAGCGAGCGGCCTGCCACTAAGGGTCGAGGCGCACATTGACGGTGATCGTTGGAACGCCACCGCCTTCATTGACGACTCTCTGCTTCCCCCGCTTCCCTGGCGGGTCAACGCGACGTCGATTCACGGTCTGGCAGACCGCCGCGCGTATGCATCAACAGCAGTACTGCCCGGAGACGCGCCCGACTTTCACCAGCCAGACGTGTTCCTTGAGTGGGTAGACTAGCTCGCTGCTTCGGCGCGCTTCTTGAAAGCTTCAAGCGTCTTAGGCAAGGTGCTTCCAGTCATCTTGTTGATGATGGTCTTGGGCACCCACATACCGACCTCGACATCGAGTCCGTACGTCGCACGGGTCCGACCGTTGCCCAGATCTTCGAGCTCCCAGCTGCCGTCGTTCTTCTTCAAAAACTTCGACCCGCCTTCGGTGACCCAGCGCACACTGGTGTTTTCCACCTCGGTGAGCTTGAGCGTCATGGTCACTTCTTTGACCAAGCTCAGCGTCTGCTCAATGCGCGCGGTGCCGTCCCCGCGGGAGAGTACCTTTACAGCAGACACATCATCGAGGAACTCCGGGTACTTTTCGTACGCGATGATCACCCCGAACACAACCTCTGGGCTCGCGTTGATCTCAATGCTCTCTTTCGCTCCGGCCATGACAACCTCCTTTGGCACACCATACGACGACGACGAGGCAGATGGACGCCAAGCGCCACAGCATTAGTCCCCTCACCTTGGAGGCAACATGCGTCAGATCTGGATTCCTCGCTACGGCGGACCTGAAGTTCTGGAAGTACGCGAGGCAGAAGACCCTGTTCCCGGACCGGGCGAAGTCCGCATTCGCGTCGAGGCCGCAGGGGTCAACTTCGCGGACTGCATGGCGCGACTCGGAAAGTACCCAGATGCACCCAAGGGTCCCTTGGTGGTCGGATACGAGGTGGCAGGACGCATTGACGCCGTTGGTGACGGCGTCTCAGCACACCGAATCGGTGAAGACGTTCTGTCAGGCACACAGTTCGGCGGCTACAGCGACACGGTTATCGTCGACCAAGTGCAAGCGGTAAAGCGTCCCGAAGGTCTAGATGCAGTGACCGCAGCGTCCATCCCCGTCACCGGCCTGACCGCGTGGATGATGCTGATGGAGATGGGACGGGTGCGTGAAGGGGACCGTGTCCTGGTGCACTCTGCTGGAGGTGGCGTTGGGCTGGCAGCCTTGGACATCCTGAAGTGGAAGGGCGCGATTGCCGTTGGTACCGCGTCTGGCCACAAGCACGAAGCACTGCTCGAGCGCGGGTACGACCAGCTCATCGACTACCGCACCGTCGACTTTGCACAAGCGCTAGCAGACGGTCCAAAGTTCGACTTGGTGCTCGACCCTATCGGTGGAAAGTCTTGGTCAAAAGGCCTAAGTCTTCTGCGAACGGGTGGAAAGCTCATCTGCTTTGGATTCTCTGCAGGCAGTCCAACAGCAACCAGCGGAAAGCTGCCCATGATTGGAGCCGCCCTCTCGGTGCCCTGGATGAAGTTCAATCCCCTGTCACTCATGAACGAAAACGTTGGCACAATGGGCGTCAACATGGGCCACATGTGGGAAGAGCGGGAAAGGCTCGCAGGTTGGCTACACCAGCTGTTGGAGCTGTGGTCCCAAGGGATCTTGCGCCCCGTGGTTCATGCCACCGTGCCGTTTGACAACGCCAAGGAGGCTCACCGAATCCTTCATGACCGGGAGAATATCGGCAAGGTCATTCTGACCCCGTAGCTAACTCTATCCGCCGATCATCACGGTCGGAAGGCCCACAACGATGGACCCGCCATGTGCCGTGGTATCCCCCATGCGAGCGGCGGGAGCGCCGCCAACCAAGACGGTGCCAGAACCCTTGGCAATCGTGTCGGGCGGACCAACACAGATGCACATGTCACCCATGCGCGCTTGCGGCGAGCCACCCACGAGAACTGTAGGCAATCCGACCGCGATGGGTCCTCCGACATGGGGGACAGGACCGGGGTTGACTGCGGGACAGACGTGCATGTCACCGATTCGTGCGGCTGGGGGCATGTGAAACTCCGAGGATGGGGTCGTCAACAGTGTAGCCGCCGCGATGGCCAATCACCAAGGAAGTTGAGTCGTCGATGTGAGGCCGGGCACAAAACCAGTGGATCGGTCACCTGCTCGGAGTGCCCCCACCAAGGATTTCAATGCTCAAAAAAACAATGAGGCGACGTACAGGAATGTACGCCGCCCTCATGTGAGTCGGGGTGCCCTACTGCAAGGCGTACTCAAGCCAGCCATGGCCGGCGTGAGAAGAGGTAGACGTACTGCCTCCGGTCACCTCGGGGGCCAGATAACCGGAGCCGCCGCCGCCTGGTGAGTTGCTCGTGTAGCCAGCACCGCCTCCGTACCAGCCGCCGCCACCGCCGCCGTTGTCATTGCAGGGTGTACCTGTACCACCCACGCCGAACGTTCCAGCATTTCCGCCACCCCCACCCGCGTTCTGGGTGGCACCTGCTCCGGGACTGCTACCGCCAGTCCCGTTCGAACCATTCGCGCCGCCACCGGCGCCGCCAGCATAAACACAGGAGTTGTAGCCACAGCCACCGCCGCCACCAGCGACGAGTACGCGGTCAGACAACGACGCGCCACCGAGGCGAACATCTGTCGCGCCACCGCCACCCGAGCCGCCCTGTGACCCGCGACCACCGCCGTTGTACCCACCCGTTCGTGTGTTGCAGGCTCCGGTATCCGCTGTTCCGGCACTTGCACCCTGGGCACCCACGAAGACCGTCAGCGTATCCCCAGGTCCCACCTCAACCGCTCCGACAGCACGACCGCCCGCCCCTCCATTCTGGGTCAGCCCGGTGCCCCCAGAAGCGCCGTACAACTCGAACTGAAACACCGTGGTCGTGTCTACCGGCACTGCCAGCTCGACGGGTTGGCCGGTCAGGTCAATGCGAAACCGCTCGCCCGGCGCCGGACGCGTGATGCCACCGCCGGTCATGTCACACCACACGGAGACCGCAGCGTTCGGCCCGTCGCCGTCGAAATCCACGTCGTAGTAGTCGTCGGCAGCCCCGGAATCATTCGTTAAGATATCTTTGCACGAGGCGACCGAGCACCCCTCAGCCGGCCATGTGCCGTCGCCCAACACCTGCGAGCCCGTCGGAAGCGTATTCCCCGCGCACACTTCGCCGCCACGCGCAACGATTGCACCAGCCTCTACCGTAGCGCCATCGCCGACCGTGGCGTTTGCAGCGACGCGTCCAAAGACGGTAGCTCCAGCCTGGATTACGGCGCCGCGACCTACGCGACCCGTCGACTCAATGGCCGCACCTTCGCCAATCTCAGCCTGCTTGCGTACACGCGCGCCCTGTTCAATGCGCGCGCCCGCGGCAATGAGAACTTCGGGTCCAACGATGCCGTCAACCGTAGCCCCATTGCCGGAGTTGGCACCGTCCAAAATGGTGACACTGCGAGAGATAACTGCGTTGTCCCCTAGGGTTGCGAAGTCCCCAAGCGTGACCAAGTTGCCAGCTACGGCATTGGCTCCAACGGTGACATCCGTGCCTACCTGAGCTGCGTACCCAAGGCTACCGCCAGCAGCCACGGTCAGGCGAGCCCCGGCAACAGCGGACCGGCCAATAGTGACGTCATCTCCAAGCGCATGATCAGCGCCGAGCTGAGTGCCGCGACCAATGACGGTGTTGTTTCCAACCGGCAGCGGGTTGCTCGCGTGGGCGACCCGGCCGGCGAGCGTTGCACGAGCCCCGACGAACACACTCGAGCCCAGAGCAACTTCAGGTCCGACAGTGGCCTGTTCCAGAACAACCGCGCTTGAGCCCACTGTGCTTGTGCCGTCGACCGTAGCGTCCACGTCCACACATGCGCCGTTCCCAGCGTATTCGTCTTGGCATCCGTCTCCGTTGCTGTCCGCTGCAAAAGCGACCGAACCCGAGACCATCCAGACCAAAAAACTACACCGAATCATTGCTTCTCCCCAATTGTTCGTTGGCGAGCAGTGTATCTCAAAAACCGTGATCAGCGAAGCAGCTTGGCGAGCGCGGGGTGGGTGTTTGGTACGCAAACAAACCACCCAGTTGGTCAGAGATACCGACGTGAACGCGAGTCACCAACAAGGGATGCAATCCACTGAGACCAGCGGGGCGGCGTTGCCTCATGCACGCCGCCCTCATGCGAGCCAGTGCCCCCTACTGGAGGGTGTACTCAAGCCAGCCGTTGCCGCTGTGAGACGACGTTGATGTCGTTCCATTGGTGACCCCAGCTCCAAGGTATCCGGAGCCGCCGCCGCCAGGCTCATTGGCAGTAAAGCCAGCACCGCCGCCATACCAGCCGCCGCCACCGCCACCGTTGTCATTGCAGTGTTGGCCAATGCCACCCTGTCCGAAGGTTCCTGCGTTGCCGCCAGCCCCTCCAGCGTTCTGGGTGGCGCCATGTCCTGGATTCCTGCCAGAGCCAGCGATTCCGTTCAAGCCGTTCACTCCGCCACCGGCACCGCCAGCATAGGTGCAGTTGTTGTAGCCACAGCCACCGCCGCCGCCAGCGACGAGCACGCGGTCAGACAGCGACACGCCACCAAGGCGGACATCTGTCGCGCCACCACCACCCGAGCCTCCTCGCGAGCCACGACCACCACCGTTGTATCCGCCAGTTCTTGTATTACAATCTCCGATATCCGCTGAACCACCCGCCGAGCCCTGACCGCCAACGAAGACCGTCAGCGTATCGCCAGGTCCAACCTCAACGTCTCCGAGCGTACGCCCACCCGTTCCGCCATTCGAGCCCTGACCGGTGCCGCCAGAGGCGCCGTACAGCTCGAACTGAAACACTGTCGTCGTGTCTGCGGGCACGTCCAGCACAACGGGTTGGCCGGACAGATCAATACGGAAGGCCTCTCCTGGCGCTGGACGCGTGATGCCGCCGCCACTCATGTCACACCACACGGAGACCGGAGCGTTCGGCCCATCGCCGTCGAAATCAACATCGTAGTAGTCGTCGGCAGCCCCGGAATCATTCGCCAAGATGTCTTTGCACGATGCAACCGAACACCCTTCGGCCGGCCATGTGCCATCGCCCAACACTTGTGAGCCCGTAGGAAGCGTGTTCCCCGCGCACACTTCGCCGCCACGCGCGACGATTGCGCCAGCCTCTACCGTCGCGCCATCGCCGACCGTGGCGTTGGCAGCGACGCGTCCGAAGACGGTAGCTCCAGCCTGGATTACCGCGCCGCGACCCACGCGACCTGTCGACTCAATGGCCGCACCTTCACCGATCTCAGCCAACTTACGGACACGCGCGCCCTGTTCAATGCGCGCCCCTGCACGGATGAGAACTTCCGGTCCAACGATACCGTCGACCGTGGCCCCATTGCCAGAATTCGCACCGTCCAGAATGGTGACGCCGCGAGACACAACGGCGTTGTCCCCGAGCGTTGCAAAGTCCCCAAGCGAGACCAAGTTGCCGGCTACGGCGTTGGCGCCGACCGTGACGTCTGTGCCGACCTGGGAGGCGTACCCAAGGCTGCCGCCAGCAGCCACCGTAAGGCGAGCTCCGACAACGGCGGATCTACCAATAGTGACGTCATCCCCGAGCGCATGGTCAGCTCCAAGCTGAGTGCCCCGACCAATGATGGTGTTGTTTCCAACCGGCAGCGGGTTGCTTGCGTGGGCAACGCGTCCGGCGAGCGTTGCGCGAGCCCCGACGAAGACACTCGAGCCCAGAGCAACTTCAGGTCCCACAGTGGCCTGTTCCAGCACAACCGCGCTTGAGCCCACTGTGCTTGTGCCGTCGACCGTAGCGTCTACGTCGACACATGCACCGTTCCCGGCGTATTCGTCTTGGCACCCGTCTCCGTTGCTGTCCGCTGCAAAAGCGACCGAACCCGAGACCATCCAGACCAAAAAACTACACCGAATCATTGCTTCTCCCCAATTGTTCGTTGGCGAGCAGTGTATCTCAAAAACCGCAATCGACGACGGTGATTATCGAGCGCGCGGTGGGTGTTGGGCACCCAAGCAAACCACCCAGTTGGCGAGCGACGTAGCGCCCCCACACCGATGCCGCCTGGAGCGGAGTCTCAGCGACTTGTGACGGTTCATGAGGCACGATACCCCGGCGGCGGAGGTCTCATGGACGTCGGACTGTTTCTACGGGAAGTCAGGAAAGCGCCGGGTCGCATGGGCGCCATCTTGCCGAGCAGCAAGTACCTGTCGCGATTGATGGTCTCGTCGGCAGAAGTCCAAGATGACCACGTCATCGTGGAGCTTGGTGCTGGAACAGGCCCGGTCACGGCAGCCATTCGGGACACCGCTCCAAACGCGCCCTTGCTGGCATTGGAGCCCGGCGCAGAGCTCGCAGCCCACCTGCGCAAGACCTTCCCAGATGTCGACGTGTCCGAGACCTACGTGCAGGATTTGGTCGAGACAGCAACCGAGTGGGGACACACCGACATAGACCGGGTCATTAGTGGTCTACCTTGGACGGTCTTCCCCGAGGAGTCCGCCAATGCCGGCCTGGCGGCAGTCGCCCAAGTCCTCAAGAAAGACGGCATCTTGGTGACCTTCACCTACGTCCACGCCAATGCGCTGTTGCCCGGTGGAAAGCGGCTTCGTCAGCTTCTCAACACCCACTTTGGCGACGTGAGCACCAGCCGAATCGAGTGGCGAAACGCCCCCCCAGCGCTGGTGTACATCTGCCGCCAGCCTAAGAAGAGCGAGGCGTAGCGCCTACCAGGGCATGCACTGAACGGTCAGACCAAAGGCCCCTTCTTCCGCATCTTTGCCCTCTACGACGATGAGCCACTCCGTGGCCCGGTCGCTGGTGACGTCTACGATCTCACGCGTAGTACCGTCCTTCGGGAACATTTCGCAGTCAGCGACGGAGGTATCATAGGTCGGTAGCTCAGTTCCCGACCACTTGATGATGGTCAGGTCCAGGTCCGCACAGGGAGTGTCGAGGGTGACCCATGGACGCAGGCGGCCCTCTGGAATGCTCATCCGGTAGATGCGCTCATCTCCGCCATCGTGGTTGGTGGTGGCGGGCGTACAGAAGTGGTGCTCGTAGAAGCGCGTGTCGAAGGCCTGAACACCACCGCGGGTGTGGCCCACGAGCTGCTCGCCACAGCCAAGCCGTCCACTGATTCCGTTGGCGTCAACCGAACCGCCGTCCGTGACTTCGGAGCACTGGCTACGGACGATGACTTCTTCCGGCGGTGTTGGGCGGCCTTGCTGGGAGCCTTGATGAATCAAGACGTGCCCATTGCCCGGTTGGGGCTCTGCCCCCGGTGCAGCTCGGGTCTCACCTACAGCCGGCAGAGGCTGCGGCTCACGAACCGTCGCAGGCACTGGTTCAGGGGTCGAGTTGGATGCGCCAGGAAGGTAGTCGCAGCCAGTGAGTAGGGCCAAGAGCAAGAGCATGTGGTTCTCCCAAAAAATAGCGTCGGCGGGCCGTCTGCTGATTTCGGTTCACGCAGTTGGCTACGCAACCGGCGCTGTGAGCGATGAGACGTCAGACATAGGCGCCGTCTCCGACGGCTGTCATGCAGCCCTACTAGCCGCTTTTCACCAAGAAAGCAGGTAAGCCCCTACCCTTTCTCACAGCTTGCAGTTCCAGCTGACAGCCGCGACCTCCGAGGATTCTCACCCACGTCGGTGCAGCATTCGCTTACCAGGGCACGCACTGGACGGTCAGTCCAAACGCACCCTCTTCACTGCCTTTGCCCTCGACTACGATCAACCACTCGGTGGCGCGGTCACTGGTGACGTCCACGATTTCACGAGTCGTCCCATCTTTCGGGAACATCTCGCAGTCGTTCACGCTGCTGCTAGCACTCGGCATACTCGTGCCCGACCACTTGATGACCGCAAGGTCCAGGTCAGCACACGGGGTGTCCAAGGTGACCCACGGACGCAAGCGGCCATCGGGCACGCTCAGCCGGTAGATACGCTCGTCTCCGCCGCTGTGGTCGGTGGTCGCTGGGGTGCAAAAGTTGGCTTCGTAGAAGCGCGTATCGAACTCTTGAACGCCGCCACGGGTATGGCCCACGAGCTGTTCGCCACACTCAATGCGACCCGTCACACCGTTGGAGTCGACCTCACCACCGTCGGAGAGGCTCGAGCACTGGCTGCGCGTCATGACTTCCATGGGTGGGTCCGGACGCCCTTGCTGGGAACCAGCGTTGATGAGCTCACCTATGGTCCGGCTACGCGTCACAATCTCACGAGTCTCACCCACACCAATCTCGGGGGCATCGCTGCCACCTCCACCTGTGATGAAGTCTGTTGAGCAACAACCCGGCAGCAACACTAGAAACCAGAAACGCAAATCAACCTCCCGACGGTGGCAATCTACTCGATACGGACGTCAAATGCGCCCGCTCAGCTCTGCTTCTTGCCGCAACCGTCTCGCAACACCCACATTGAGCGCGTCTGCGCGGCACCGCCACTGCCAGTTTCCTTCGCAGGTGCCGGGGAGGTTCATGCGAGCGTTGCCACCAAGTGAGAGAACATCTTGCAGAGCGACGATGCAGGTATCCGCCACGGACCGGTACACCGAACGAACGATGTCGCCTGCAATGTCGTTGCCCGAGACAGCGAGGTAGCGGCGCACATGGTCTTGTGTGCCTTCGTCTGCGGATGCATACCAGCCCACAATCGTGTTGTTGTCGTGGGTGCCCGGGTAGACGACGAGCGACGTCCGGTGGTTGTGCGGTAAGTACGGCTGTGAAGCGTCTGCGTTGCCCGAGTAGGCAAACTGGGCAATCGCCATTCCCGGCAAGCCGAACGCATCACGCAGCTCCGCGACATCTGGTGTGATGACCCCGAGGTCTTCGGCAATGACCGGCACGCTGCCAAACGCCGTCTGCAGCGCAGACAACAGAGGCGCGCCAAGCCCTGGCACCCAGCGTCCCCCCCTTGCATCCGGGTCATGGGCGGGAATTTCCCACACCGCAGCAAGGCCACGAAAATGGTCTAGACGAACGGCGTCCACATGTTCGAGCAGCCGAGACATGCGCGAGACCCACCAGGCGTGGTCCGTCTGTCGGTGCTGGGCGACGTCGAAGTGCGCGTGGCCCCATTTTTGTCCGGTCGGTGAAAACGAATCCGGCGGAGCACCAGTGACGACGCTTGGGCGCTGGTCGTCCGACAACTGAAACAACTCTGGATGAGACCAGGTGTCGGCGCTGGAGGCCCCCACGAACATGGGCAGGTCACCCCACAGGGCAACACCGTGCGACCGGGCCACCTCACGCAGCCTCGACCACTGCTGATCAAACAACCACTGAAGGGCGATGTGCACGTCAATCACGGCATCATCGGGGTCCCCAAGTGTGGAAGGCCACGACTGCCACTCGCCGCCATGAACGTCTCGGTGTGCGCTGAAGGTCGCCCATGGGAGCACCCAGTCGCGCTCAGCGGCCCACCCGCGAACGTCCACCGATTTGGCGACCCGCACAGCGGCTAGGCGAAGCGCCGCCCCCTTGAACTGGTGAACCCACGACCAATCGACAGTGTCCATAATGCCGGGAAACAACGGACGTTCGGTCGCTTTTAGCCAGCCATCGGTGATCAGGTCATCAATGCTGATCAGCAGCGGCTCTGCGGCGAACGCACTCGGAGATGCGTAGGGACAGCCAAGACCATCCACCGGGTTCAACGGCAAAAACTGCCACAGGCGGATGCCCGCTGACTCCAGCCAGCCCATCAGACTTCGGGCGGATGGGCCAATGTCACCAATGCCATACGGTCCCGGCAAGCTCGAGGGATGCAGAAGTAGGCCCGCGCGTCTCATGTGCACACCCAGAGAACGTCACGACCCGTACGGTCCTGACGAACACGACCCGTCGCTTCTAGTCGCTGGAGCAAGAAGTAGACATCCAGTTTCGGGGCCTTCAGGGCCTCGGACAATGCGTCCACCGTCTGACCATCCGTCGCAATGAGTCCGCGTAGTGAGGTCGACATCTCTAGCGCTAGCGCCGCAGCCTTCTTGCCCGCTTCAACGCCAGGCTGGTGGTACGGATTGATGTTGATGAGGGTGCCGTAGAAGCTGACCGCCCGCTCAAACAGCGCGATGAGTGCACCGGTACAGCGCGCGTCGACCGTGGGGACTGTCAAGGTCATGACAGGTCGACCCTCGTCGATGAGTGCGCGTCGAGTCCCCAGCAAAAACCCCTGAAGGTAGTCGCCAGTTGTGATGCCGGGTTGAATCTCAACGTCACCGGTCAGCCCAATGTCGAGCACTTGAACGAACATGACGAAGAAATCGTCTCGGCCATCCCGAAGCTGCTGGACGAAGGCATGCTGGTCGGTCGACCCCTTGTTCCCGTACACGGTGAGGCCCTGGCGAACCTCGTTGCCGTCGCGGTCCAGACGCTGACCGATGGACTCCATGATGACCTGCTGCAGGTGGCGGGACAGCAGGACGTAGCGGTCCGCGTAAGGAATGGTGACACCGCAGCGGTCTCCTTTCCCATTACCCGCCAAGTACCAAGCTCCTGCCAACAACGCTGCCGGGTTTCGCAGGACGTCTTCGGTCCGTGTCCACTCATCCATTTGAGCGGCACCCGACAACAGCCCGCCGATCTCAGCACCGGCCAGACCTGCCGGAAGCAGCCCGGCCGCCGACATCGACGACACGCGCCCGCCGACCCACTGCCACACTGGGAACGAGCGAAGCCACCCTTCCTCTTTTGCCCGCTTCGACAGGGAGCTACCCTCGACAGTCACAGCAACTGAGACGGGTCCAATCGGCAATCCACGCAAGGCGAGCTGGTCATGAACAATCGCCAGGGCGTTGTTGGGCTCGGGTGTGCTTCCCGACTTGCTGACCATCACCAGAAGTGTGGTCCGAAGCCGGTCTCCGATTCCGCGCAGGATACGGTGAATGCCGTCAGGATCGGTATTGTCGAGGAACTGAACAGTTAGCCCCTCGTCTGTCCCGCAGGCATCGACCAGGAAGCCGGGCCCCAGAGCGCTACCACCGGTGCCGATGTGCAGCACATCTGTGAATCGTGAGCCATCTGGCGCCGTGATAGCCCCAGAACGGACGCCGCGGACGAAGCCGACAACCTCCTCCACCGCTTCACCGATCGCGGAGGCGTAGGCCATGGTCGGCGCGCGTTCAGGCGCACGAAGCCAGTAATGGCCCACCTGCCTGTCTTCATCGACATTGGCAACGGCGCCTGATTCCAGCGCACGCATCTCACCGAATACGCGTTTCCAGTCCAAAGCATGAAGCGATGGCACGTGCAGACCCATGGTCGACACATCCAGGCTGATTGCTTGTCCAGGTTGTTCCAAGAAGAGTTCCGGTAGTCCGGCCATCCGTGTCCTCGTGCTGCCAAGTCGTGCTGCCCGTGTACCCTACCGACCGTCGACACGGGGGCATCAACGGGTCAGAAGGGCGTCGGAGGTGCAAATGGAGCGAGAAGAATCGCTTGAGCTTCTACGGTCAAATCATACCTTTCCTGGTCCTTTTCAGTTCCGGGTGGTCGTGCGACCGCCGTCGGCAACAACTACAGTCACCGCCATGGCCGCTGCGGCCGGAGCGGGAGCTCGCGTAATGGACGTTGAGGAGAGGCACTCGAGTAAGGGTACGTACGTGGCCTTACACGTGCGAATCGAGCTTGTGAGTGCAGAATCGGTGCTGGACGTCTACGAAGTCCTCGGAACGATGGAACACGTGCTCGCGAAGATGTAGCGAGCCTTGTGGTACCGTCTAGAGGCATCGGAGCGGTCTTGCGGGAATACACGTTGGAAGTCTACGACCTTGCTGGACACAAGGTCGGCGAAGAACCTGTCCGGGTGAATGATCAACCCGGCCGGACGGTCTTGCACCGCCTCGCGCGCCGCCATGTGATCTCCACAGGGTCGGCGCTAGGGGCGTTGGCAGACGGTCGTCGGATCAACAGCGTTTTCTTCTCCTCAAAGGCGCTTCCAGAAGGCACGATCGGTACCAGCGGCTCGTCTCTGGACCGAGGCGCCTGGTTCACCACGGTTGCCATGCTTCCCGGTCACGTCCGCGGGCTCATCGGCCCAGATGCCTTCCTGCGCCAGTTGGACGTCACAGTGCCGTGGATTGCGCGCATCTTGATGCGCTTCAATGCTCCCGCCGAAGTCCGCACACACACCTTTGGCCGCGCTACCGTCACAGAAATCGCATACGGCGACGGGCGATACTTCTACCTCGAAGGCCGTGGCCACTGGCGCTTCTACGGCGCCGGCAATGTCGTGCGAGAAGCCGTTGACGAAGCCTTGGCGCGCGGTATCGACTCCCCCGAAGACCTGTTCTGGGCCTTGGGCGCTATCAAGCTCGGCTAGGACATCGCCGCTTCCGCTGCTGCGCGTTGAGCACGAACGGACTCCGCTAACGACAGCTGCCCCATTGCACGCAGCAGGTTGTGGTCACCGCGCGTGCCGTAGGCCGAATCGAAGCCGAAGTAGCACTCCTCGAGTGCATCCCGCGCAAAGCGTGCCGCCAGCTCCGTCGCAATGCGCTCGATGCCGGGGACGATAGCCTGCCATTCTTCTGGCACCGGAGTCACAACCTCCGCATAGCCACGGATTGCGGCCGCAAACAGGTCAACGTCAAACACACTGTTGGCGTCCGACTCGTTCGACCGGTTGCACCATGAGCGGAAAGCGTCGCCCAGCTCAATGGCAAGCGTGCTGATCTGCACCGTGTCCAGATCGATCACCGCAACCGCCTCGCCATCCGTCCAGCGCAGATTGCTCACCTTCAGATCACCGTGAATGACACGCTTCGGCCCGTCCAACTCCCCATCCCACGACTGCCAAAGAGCGGCAATGCGCTCGGCCAACGGTGCCACTTGGTCGTACAACCGGTGGTTGGAGTGAGCCTGAACGGCAGACGCAAGCCCAGCCATGTGGGCGTGAGTGTCGTGTGCCCCAGCGCGAACGCTTCGGAAGTCGTGTTCAAACCCGGTCAGGGCCGTATGAAAGCGTCCGACAAGACGCCCGGCAGACTGGGCCTCACTTGCCGAGCTCAAGGCGTGAATAGTGGAATGTCCAACCGGAGTCAGGCGTCGATACACCCCGGATGATGTTGTGGCCCACAGATCGCCCGCTGTCGTCGGCACCAGCTTCGTCGTCAACAAACCCGCTTGAGCCAAGTAGGTTGTGACCGCCTGAATGTCCTCGTGGACCTCCGGGACAAAGATGCCAGTGTTCAGGCGTTGAACGACCCCGAGCAGTTGCCCCGCGTCGCGCGCCAGCCAAGTGGCATTGATCAACCCATCCTCAGAGGATGTGAACACGGTTTGTGGGGGCCACACCCAGTGTTGTCGGACGTCGAATGGAAGGCTGCTCATGATCGTCGACGTACCTTGATAGACTGCAACCCGCCCCCCTTTGAGGACCTCTATGGCGCGTATTGATGATTACCTGCAGATGGTTGCCGACCCGAGCGCCTCAGATGCACTCGTTCCAGGCCACGCCGCGGATGACGCCCTGATTGCGCTGCTCGCTGCCGTCGCCTTTAGCGATGGTTCTGTCGACGACGCAGAACTCGAATTTCTTCTTCGCCTATTCCCAGGCCGCGACCCTGCCGAACTTCGGGCGTGGGCTGTGACTGCTGGGGAAACCCCACTGGACATTAGAGCTCTAGCGCATGCATTGCCTTCTGATGAAGAGCGGTGGACAGGCCTGCGCTTTGCAGCCCGAATGGCGTGGAAAGACGGCATCTTGGCAGAAGAGGAGATGACCCTTCTGGAGTCGATGGCCAACGGACTCGGACTTCCTAAGGGTGCATTGGACCGCGTCATTGCCGAAACTATGGGTCAGTCACTGCGTCCGGTCGACATCAGTCGAGTCCGAGACTGCTTGACCCAGGTCAAATGGAAAGCCGTCCTGCGTGACGACAATCCATGCTCGGGCCCCCTCTCCCAGATCGTTCCGGCAGATGTGGTCGGCATTGCCCGCATTGGCCTCGAGCAAGTCGAGACACTCGGCTTCTACGACAAGGGACTCGCTGGGCGCTTTCGTGAGGGCCTGGCCTTCCTCCCTTGGACCGATATTGTCGCGTACAGCCGCGTTCCAATGCTCGGCGCGTCGGTTGTGGTGCGCACTGAGAGCGGACACAAGTGGACCCTCGTGGATGGCCGCTTGACCGGACTGGTCGCCTTCCTCGACCGTCTGTTCGGCGTTGACGACAAACCACGCTCCACTCAGCCCCCCATCATTCGCCAGACCCGAGGCACCTGACTCATGGCAATCGCGCTGTTCGACCTCGATCGTACGCTGATTGACGTCAACTCCGCGAGCCTATGGGTCAAGCATGAGTGGCGTGGTGGACGCCTCTCAACCATGGACGCCCTCCGGGGAGCGTGGTGGGTGATGCGCTACCAAATGGGCCATGACGCAGGCATGGACGAGGTCTACCGTGAAGCGGTCCGACGCTTGGCCGGCGAAGACGAAGAAGAGATGGCGGCGCGCACCCTGCAGTGGTTCGCAGACGACGTCGTGCAGCACATTCGGCCAGGCGCCTTGGCCGCACTCGATGCCCATCGCGCTGCAGGCGACCGGCTCGTCGTCGCCACCTCATCCAGCCCGTACGCGGCTCGTGCAGCACGCGATGCGTGGGGCCTACACGACATCATCCACACCAGCTTCGAAGTCCGCGATGGCAAGTTCACCGGGGAAATCGACGGGTTTGCATACGGCGATACAAAGTTCGACCGCGCCGTAGAGTGGGCTGCGCGCGAGGGCGAAGACCTGTCGCAAGCCAGCTTCTATACGGACTCAGTGACCGACCTCAAGCTGCTGGAGAATGTGGCCAAGCCAGTCGCTGTCAATCCGGACAAGCCGCTGCGACGCATAGCGACAGCACGCAAGTGGTCCGTCGTAGACTGGGGACGTGCCCGCTAGAAGCCCGAGCTCTACCGGGGCTCTGGTTCCAGATCTGTAGGAATGTCGGTGACTTTCTCGCCCACGACTACATCATGGTCCGCAAACCACCCTTCACGCATCTCCAGGGCATACTGAACGGGCTGAAGGCTCGGCGTGCTCGTGGTCACGAAGGGCTGCATCTGCGCAATTCGCGCAATCGAACCGTCTGACCTAATAAATGCGATGTCCAGTGGGAAGGTCACCGTCTTCATCCAGAAGCCGATATTCGCCTCTTCTGGGTACATGAAGAGCACACCCTGCTCGTCCGTCAAGCCGTCCTTGCCCATGACGCCCTGGCCGCGCGCCTTGTACGTATAGGCGACTTCCACTTCCAATGGGCGGCCGTCGACCTGAATAACCCGTGTCACAAAGGGACTCTTAGAGCACGCAGATAGTGCGAACAACGCGATGATACAGAGTACTTTCACAGTAGCGTCTCCTGGGGGGCATCTACCGGTCCAGGTAGCCCTAGATGCTCACGGCCACGCGGCGTAACCACTCGGCCACGGGGTGTCCGTTGGAGGAATCCCAGTTGAATCAAGAAGGGCTCATAGGTCTCTTCAATGGTGTCGCGGGACTCACCAATACTCGCCGCCAACGTGCCCAGCCCAACAGGCCCACCACTGAACGTGATGGCGATAGCCTCCAGAATGCGACGGTCCATATTGTCTAGACCGAGTAGGTCTACCTCTAGACGCTCGAGCGAGATTCGGGTGATGTCGGCGTCGATTGTGCCGTCACCTTGCACCTCAGCGAAGTCTCGCACCCGCCGCAACATGCGGTTGGCGATGCGTGGCGTGCCCCGGCTACGACGCGCGAGCTCACGGCAGCCCTCCGGGGTGATGACGACTCCCATTCGCTCAGCGCTGGCGGTGATGATGATGGCCAGCTCGGCGGCGGAGTAAAAGTCGAAGGTCGCGTGAATGCCGAACCGAGCGCGCAAAGGGGCAGTCAGCATGCCCGAGCGGGTGGTTGCCGCCACAAGTGTGAACGGCTGCAGGGGCACCTTGAGCGACTGGGCACCAGGACCAGAGCCAAGGACCAAGTCGATCTCGAAGTCCTCCATCGCCGGGTAGAGCACCTCTTCAACAGCACGCGACATGCGGTGAATCTCGTCGATAAACAAGACCTCGCCCTTATCCAAACCAGTCAGAATGGCGGCAAGGTCTCCGCCACGCTCGAGCGTAGGTCCCGAAGCAGTGCGTACTTGAGTCCCCATTGTCTCAGCGATAACGTAGGCCAGAGAGGTCTTTCCTAGACCCGGAGGCCCAGCCAAGAGCACATGGTCAAGGGGCTCGCCACGCTGCAATGCCGCTTTGATGTACACCCGAAGGTTCTCGACAATGCGTTTCTGACCCACGAACTCGCGCAGGTTGCGCGGACGCAGTGCCGGGTCATGGGCTTCGGTTTCAGTAGGGTCAACGACGCGGTTCACGAGCCAACTCCAGAGAGCACGGCAAGCGCAGCACGCAAGCGTTGGGGTACCGGCTCATCGTCCCCCACACCCTGCGCAGCGAGCGCGGACATGGCACGACTGATCTCGGCCTTGCTGTAGCCCAGCCGGTCTAGGGCCAATGGAAGCTGGTCACCGGCCACTGGCGCCTTGGCTGGTGAGTTGACTGAGAAGGTTGTAGGCAGCTTGCCCTTGAGCTCCAAGGCCATACGCTGGGCGGTCTTCTTGCCCACGCCTTTGATGCGTGACAACGCCGCGATGTTCCCGCTATCGCACGCCTGAGCCAAGTCCGACACCGGCATGGTCTCAAGGGCCGCAAGTGCCACTTTCGGTCCAACACCGCTGACACCCAACATGGTCACAAAGGCGCGCCGCTGCTCCCCACCCTCAAAGCCGTACAACGACAGCGTATCTTCCGATACTTGAGTGTAGATGTGAGCAACGACGTCTGAGTCGGATTCTACCCAGCTGTCTAGAGTTCCCGTAGCCGCAAAGATTTCGTAGCCCACGCCACGAACATCGAGAATGCCGCGTGAGCCCTCTCGCTCCACAAGTCGGCCCGTCAACAACGCAATCACCGTACCCCCACAATGGCCTGAGCCCGGTAGTGTGCGGCATGAGTAATGGCAATCGCCAGCGCATCCGTCACATCTGCAGGTCCTTCGACCTGTGTTCCCAACAACATGCACACCATCTTGGCGAGCGCCTTCTTGTCCGCACGACCATGAGCGCCAACCGACCGTTTGACCACCATTGGGTTGTATTCCGCCGGCTCAAAACCGAACTTTGCAGTGGCGAGCAGAGCTACACCACGGGCTTGGCCTAGAATCAGCGCACTCTGCGCGTTCTTGTGGTGGAAGATGGCCTCAATACCGACCGTATCTGGATTGTTTCGCTCCAGAGCGTCCACCAAACCAAGGTAAATCCTATGCAACCGCGTGGTCATCGGTTCGCTGGCCTTGGTTCGGATGCACCCGGCATCTACCAGGGTGACGCGACCACGATGACTCTCCACCACCCCGAATCCGGTGACGGTACAGCCAGGATCTATGCCGAAGACGCGCATGTTGTCACAGGGAGGAAGGGCAGAAGAGAAGGCGGGTGCCTAGTCTAGCCCAACATGAACGTCTGTGCAGGTACCGCCCCCATAAGGGTCGACCCAGGTGGCCACCGCCGACTTTCGATAGGCAGAGCGCTAGTCAGTACAGACCATGGAGCCCACGGCCCCACCATTGGATTCTCCGCTGGTTGCATAGATACCGTTTCCATCACTGCTTGGGACGTGGAAAGTAATCACACCCGACCACCCAGTCCTAGACTGGATGCCACTCGACACGTTGCAGCTCCAATAGGTTTTCTCCAAAATCACAGCATTCCACGCAGTGGCATTGTAATTTGGGCCCCAGTTATTGTAGTCGCAACTCACGGGTCGAAGCCCAGCGTCCTCGCACGACGTCTGGTACCAGACCCGGGCGTCGCCGCTACTCGGCACGGTTTGCGGTTCCAATCGGTACACCGTCTGGTAGGGCGATGTTGTAGACGTATGTTGGGCGACGACAGCTAGCCCCGACGCTACCGGGTCAATGACTTCGTCGCGTCCAACGAACGTGCCGTCGACCAGGGTTGCTCCATGCCCAATCACCGCACCGGCCCGAATCGTGACGTTGTCACCAATGATAGCATCATATTCAACGGTGACGTCACGGGCGATACGGACGTTTTGACCAATGGTCACGTTGTCCCCGATGGTACTCCGCTTGCGAATGCGCGCGAGTGGATCGATCGTGGTTGCCGACCCAATGGACACGTCAGGCCCAATGATGCCGCCGATGTCGCTGCCTTCGAGAGCACTCGCAGCATCTGCAACTTGCGTACCACGGGCCATCACTGTGCCAGGCTGTACGAACGTGTGGTCGCCGACCGAGACCAATGCCCCCAGAACGGCTCCTGCACTCAACTCAACATCATCACCAATGTCGTTCGCATACCCGACCTGGACGGTGTCGCCTGCTTGCAGCCGAGCCCCCATCTGGGCATTGCGGCCCAGAGTCACATCGGCTCCAATCTGACTGTCCACTCCGATACTGGCGGCACGTCCAACAATACTGTTGTTGCCAATAGCGGAGGCACCGGGCTCTCCCAGCCGACCTGCAATGATACTTCGAGAGGCGACAATCACTCCCTGACCGAGAGTCACGTCAGGCCCGATGTCCGCGAACGCAGCAACGCTGGCCCCACTCCCGATAGTCAGGCCTGTAGCGATCGTAGCGTCCGTGGACACGCACACACTGTTGGCGTCGAAAAACGAATCGACGCATCCGTCTTCATTGGAGTCTGCAGCACTGGCGGTACTGACAACAAGAGCAAGCAAAGTGGTAATCATGGTTTCTCCCTGTAAGTGTTTTGGCACAGCAAACAGAGAAACAAGAGCCCCATTGCGGTCGTCAACAACCAGCGCCAGACAGAGACGTAGCGAACTCCCGACGACGTCGCTGTCTCTCGACGGGATGTTCAGCAATGCAAGAGACGAACTACACAACTGCCCGACATGTCGAAAACAGACCGGACGGGGGTGGCGCGATCAGAGCTGGGTGATGGTCACGCTGCCTTCGCCGGTGTTGCTCCCTGCCACGATGACGACGTCAGTTGCCATTGCAAGTGTGTACGAGCCACCGCCGCCGCCGTAGTTCGAATACGACGACCAATCTCCAGCAGACCCCCCACCCGAGTAGCCGCCACCGCCGCCCGGAGAGCTGAGAGCACCCGCTCCGCCGCCGCCGAAACCACCATCCGGCCAACTAGGACCATAGCAGCTACCGTGGCCGTCACCGCCAATGCCACCTTGGACAAAGGCTGCGCCACCGAAAGAGGTTGAGCAGTGACCCGAGCCTGACGAGCCGGCGGTCGCGAAGCCACCTCCGGCAGCTCCCTGACGGTCCTGGTTGGCTACGGCGACGTATCCGCCCAAGCCGTTTGCACCGCCGGCTGCCGATACATGACCGCAAATGGACGCGCCACCACTGGTCCCCGCCTGTCCGTGGCCTGTGGCAACCGTCCGAGTACAACTACCACCGTAGACACTTGAAGGCGCTCCTCCAGCGCCTCCAGCGACAACAAGCGGAACGTCAGAAGCGGTCACGACGAAGGTACCGCCACCACCGCCGCTCTCATTGCCGTGAGTAGCATTGTTGCCGCCGCGCTGGCCCACAAGCAGCTGAAGGACATCACCAGCGATGAGCTGAACCGTTGCCGTGACTTCAGCGCCATTGGCCTGCCCGATACTATTGGAGGCGCGCCCACCAGAGGACCCCTTTGCGACGATTTGGTACGGCCCGGTCCGAGGCACAGTCCACAGCTGAATGCCGTTGGTGGTCATGCCAAACGCATCCGTCGCATCCCAGTCCGTCGTGTAGGAAGCACGACAGGTCGCAAGCGAAGGTCCCGTTCGACCGGTGAGGCCACATGTTGTGAAGGTGTGCGACGTGAAGGCGTAGAGCTCTGCTGCTTCAATGACGTCAGCACTGCCGACAAACGTTCCGTCAGCCACAACCGCACCGTGACCAATCACAGCACCGGCTCGAATCGTGACGTTGTCGCCGATGGTGACGTTGTATTCAACGGTCACGTCGCGAGCGATACGCGTGTTTTGACCAATGGTCACGCCATCACCAATGACAGTCCGCTTGCGAATGCGAGCCGTGGGGTCCACCGTCACGTCCGCGCCCAACGACACGTCAGGTCCAATGATGCCGCCAATGTCGCTCTGCTCAGAAGCGTTCGCAGAGTCAGCGACCTGCACACCACGAGCCATCACCGTTCCGGGCTGCACGACCGCGTGGTCGCCAACCGAGACCAACGCCCCTAGAACGGCTCCAGCGCTCAACACAACATCGTCACCGATGTCGCTTCCCTGGCCCACATGAACGTTGTTGCCTGCGTCAAACCGCGCACCCGTCTGGGTAAAGCGGCCCACAATGACGTCCGTGCCGAGCTGGCTGTCCGCTCCGAGGCTGGCGCCGCGACCGATGATGCTGTCGTCACCGATTTGTGAGGAGCCGGGCTCACCAACTCGTCCGGCAATGGTAGCGCGTGGCGCAACGACCACTCCCTGACCCAGAGTCACGTCCGGTCCAATGTCCACGTACACACCGACCGTCGCCCCACTGCCCACAACCAGACCGGTGGTGGTCGTGGCGTCAGTCGACACGCAGGCGGTGTTCGCGTCGAAAAACGAATCGACGCATCCGTCTTCATTGGAGTCCGCAGCACTGGCGGTACTGACAACAAGAGCAAGCAAAGTGATAATCATGATTTCTCCCCGCCCGGTTGCTACCACAACTCTCTGGGGAATAAATGTCACTTTCCTTGCTGCAGCGAATAATCTGGGCAGGGACGCTTCGAGGCTACGGACGGCGAGCGACAGCCGTCCAGATCCGGTTGAGCGGACTCCACACCGGATGCTCTCGACAAGTCGCCTCTGCGTCCAACAGATCTTCAAGAGACGACGCGGACGGCATCACGTCTTCCAGCGGTCCGTCTACCAAGTAGTGCGTAGCCACAATGTCTTCGACGATGAATCCTGCATCTTCGAGCAATGCTGCAAGCTCATCGCGCCCCACGGTACGAACCCAGCGGTCCCCCGGCGCATCCACAATGCCGCCGCTCAACGCGGATTCTAGGGTGTCGCAGGGAGCATCGGGGCCGACCGCCCAACCATATTCCGCCTCCATCGACAACAGAAAGGCCCCTCCTGGTTTCAGACGCTTGCGCAACGAAATCAGCACCGTCTCCAAGTCAGGTACGTAGCAGAGCGACTCACAGGCAACGATGACATCTACCGGTTCTACGTGTGGCAGCGCAGAGGTCGAGGTCCAGTGGAGGTCCAGCTTTCCTGGCCTACGTGCCGCATACCAAGCGCATCGTTGCAAGCTACCCAGGTCAGCGTCCACGCCAATGACAGTCGCTCCACGGTCGAGGAAGGGATGGGTCAGCCGGCCGATACCGCAGCCGATGTCGAGCACCCGATCGGCGTCTAGGTACTTTTGCCAGTGGTGTAGGTAGACGTCGCGGCTTGCTCGCTTGAGGTCGCTTGCTGGCGAATCCAGATCGAGGAAGTCCATCCACTCCGGGTTCTCCTTCCACGCCTCCAGCGCCTCGTCTAGGTAAGTGTGCTCGGGATTGTGGCCACGCTTGATCCAACTGTCCCCGCACGGAAGCCGGAACTCCACGCCTTCGAGAGCCTCGAGGGCGTCGCCATTGTAAGGCGGATGACCGTCCAACAAAAGCGGGCTCCCATCCGGTCGTTTAGCGTTCGCTAGGCTCATCACTCCCCCAACCTGCGGTTGTCTCGCAGTCCCGCTGTCGATAGCATGGCGTCGACCGGGAGGGTCATATGCGCGTCCAATCAAGCCACATAGCACTATCTACCGTCGCTCTCTGCCTATCTCTGGCGGCCTGCGGTACTTCCGCAACCTGCGGAGAAGCCGAGTGTGCACCGTTCGTGGCAGCAGCCATCGCGGACGCCAACGCCGTTCCCGCGGAACCCCAAGGCACTCTTGTGACGGGTTTTGAGGAGACTCTGCTCAAGCCGTTGATGGAAGATATTCAAGCTGGCGTACGGCCGTTCTCCGAGCAGGGCGTCGGAATCTGTCGAGGCGAACGTACCTGCGACGAGTACCTAGGTACCGACGTCGGAGAGCTCGCCCCCGGCAAGTACATCGTCATGGCAGAGCTGCGCGTTCCGAACGTAGGCGACCCCGGCACATGGAAGGTCAACTTCCAGACCGAATGCGGCATCACTCGTACATCGTCTGGCGGAGAGTTGACCACTAGCAACACCGACTCAAGCCGCGAATATGACGTCCGCTATGCGGGTACCGAGCGCGGCTACCGTTTGATGCCACTGCGCACCATCACCAGCCCGTCGAACGGCGGAACACGGAACTGCACCTACTCCATCACCGCACCGCATCCAGACGGAGACAAGGTGTACAGCGGCTCGTGGTCCACGCCAGAAGGCGAGTAGATGCTCTACGGCTGGCTGAACCCGACCCGTCCCTGAAACGGCTCGGTCAAAGCATAGGCCGTACCCCACGCAACGCCGCCAGCGACAGCTAAGCCAATGCCAACGCCAAGCAGGACTTTGCCCACTTTTTTGGGCTTCTTCTCGGTGCGTTCGTCAGCAAAGGCGTCTTGTTCGGGTAGCAGCAAAATGCGCGACAAGAGTACGTCTCCGGACACGTCTAGGCCACGGGGTGTCGCCACGCGTGAACTGGGCTCAAAGGTCCCGTCTTCCCGCACGTCGACCCAGAGAGTTGGCAGTACATCCGACAGCTCGTCGGCGGAGCTACCGACGTACCGAGTAGAGACGGTATTGGTCCAAGTGTCGGTGCGCGTGGAGTACAGCTGGGCGGTCGCCTCACCTTCCGCAGTTCCTGCCACCAAGATCATATCGACCTCAAGTGACTCCCCCAGCGCAGCGTACAAATCCGCTATCTGACGCGCACGACCGGTCTCCGATGACGCCGGACTGGCCAGCATTGGCGTGTCCAACCGCAGTGCAACATCGCCCTGGCGCGCCTCTTGAACATCCGCAACTTGGAACGCGGAAAAGCCGAGAGGACTCTCGCCATAAAAGTAGTTGCGACCGGGAATGACGCCTTCGATGGTCAGCGGTGTGCTGCCCTTGCGTTCTCCGTTCAACCACACAACGGTGTCGTCGTCTCCGGCCGTGACCCGAACCGCCGTTGCCAAGGCTTGGCGCTCTCGACGCAGGTCGTCGTAGCGTTGAATCAAATCCGGAGGGAACTCTTGGGACGAAGGGGTACGCAGCGGCATGACCGCGATGGCCTGTTCAAAAGCGGTGCGTCCTCCGCGGTAGTCGCCTGCCGCTTGTCGTGCTGCACCCAAGTAAACGAGCGCGTCCCACAGCTCTCGAGGACTTCGGGTCAGAGCAAGGCCCTGCCCCAGCGTCTCAACCGCCTCTTCCAGGGCAGAGACGGCTTGGTCCATTTGAGCTTGGCCGTACAGGGTGCGACCTTCTTCCAGACGCGAGCGTCCGGCGCCGCCAAAGGCATCACGCAAGACCAGGGGCTCGCGCCCGCGCAGACGGTCCGCTACCCACTTTGGACGACGAGCCTCAAAAAAACCCGCTTCTTCAATTGCTTGAGCAAAGATCTCGGACGCTTCACGCTGGTCCGAAACGCTCAAATCAGCCTGATGAAGGCCGACAATAGCAACAGTGGGGGTGTCCTGGGCCAAGGCTGGTCCAGCGAGCAGTAGTGTGACGAGTGTGAACGAACGGGGCATGTAGGCCACTTGGCTGGTGTTTCGGCGCAAGAGGATAGCACTCCATGAGATTTCAAACGGCCCTATGCAGTTTCGCCGCCCTTCTCGCGCTGAGCGTAGCGGGGCCGAGCCGCGCAAGCGACGCTGAAGACCTAATGCTTGCAGGTCGCATCGCTGAAGCCTTGCCAGTGGCGCAGGCCGAAGCTGAGGCTGCGCCTGGCGATATGGAAGCGCAGGAACGCTACATTGACGGCCTGCTCAGCATGGGCCTTCTGGGGGCTGCTGATGCCACCTACCGCGCACGTGTTGAAGCGGTTCCAACAGCACAATCCTGGTACCTATTCGGCCGCGTGTTGGTCGACGCCAACGAAGCCGAGCGCGCCTACCGAATCGCTCTCGACTCTGATCCCGAGCACGCACGCAGCTACATGGGACTGGGTGCTGTGTACCGAGCGACGGGGCAACCAGACGAAGCCATCGCCGCATACGATCGCTCACTCGCCCTCGACCCAACCCTGGCGGAATCTTACTCGGGACTGGTGCAGCTCCACGCCGCACTGGGCAACAACGAGACCGCGCGAGAAGTAGCCGAGAGAGCCATCCGTGCCATTCCAAGTGACCCCGAAGGCTACTTGATGAAGGCCGTGCTCTCACCAGACACCGCTCTGGACACCCTGCGTGCGGGTTCCACCGCAGCCTCCAACGACCCGCGTATTCATGCCGCACTGGCCGAACAGTGGCTTGACCGCAGCAATGGCGCAGAGGCGCGCACTTCCGCACTGCGAGCTCTGGAGATCAGCGAGTCCTTCGCAGACCCCGCCCTGTCGCTCCTGTTCGCGGACGAGATGATTCGCGGCGCACTCGACTCGGAGGGCTACCACCAGCTGCTCGCCACGCGTCTGATTGAAGACGACAACATCTTCGCAGCCATCACCGCCTACGATGCACTCGTCGTTCAATACCCACAGAGCGCTCTTCCGCTCATGTCCCGCGCTCGTCTAAAAGCACGCCAGGGCAACACCGAAGACGCCATCACAGACCTCGCGAACGCCATTGGCAACGACTCCGGCAATGTGGAGGCGCAAGCTGCTCTTGGCCTGCTCTTGCTGGAATCAAGCCGCCTTGCCGAAGCGATCTCAGTGCTTGGACAAGTCGTCCGCGCACGCCCCGGGGACACCCGTTTGACCATCGCCCTCGCCCGCAGCCAAGACACTGCCGGTGAGAAGCAGGCCGCACTGGCAACGATGGACCGCCTACGCATACTGCGTCCATTGCATGTCGAGACGGCCCTGCTGACTGCAAAACTTCAGGCAGAAACCGGTGACAGCGACAAGGCCTACGAGACCCTCATCACGGTGGCACGCGAGATTCCAGATGAGCGTCTGGTCTTGGCTCTAGCAGCCGCAAGCACAGATATCGGGCGCACACAGGATGCCGCACGCTGGTTGGACCGATTGGCCATGACGTCGGGCAATGCAGCGTACAGCGAGCTTGCGGAGAAGCTGCGCGCCACCCCGTAGCGACTACGTCAGTGACGCGATGTCCAAAGAAGATTCACTTCGGCACCACCTGACCTGTAAGGAACAGTCACTGGCTGCGTTGGCACCTCCCACACCGGAGGCTCCATGCTTTTTCACCGCCCATCTGCACTCATCGTCGCCACACTACTCATTGGCTGTGCCCGTAGCGAAGCCCCACTCGACGCAGACATCGTCTACGACGCCCCCGTTGTGCGCGTCCCGGCTGATGCACCCGTTGAGCACGTCCAGACCGAGACCGACACGCGTGGCCTGCGGACCGCCGACGTCACCGTGGCCGAACAGCCAGTAGCCCTGGACGC
>OJBS01000032.1_pt1 | contig 118999 bp, 95 predicted proteins | sample 1590941 | NCBI WGS metagenome assembly OJBS01 (sample SAMN05416785, study PRJEB24817) | seawater metagenome | isolation source: Sea water | place: Canada:Atlantic | collected 2013-11 | reverse complement strand
CGTCATTGTCCGAGTCGATTGGGGTCAAGGCGAACACGGTCAGGGTCGAGTTTCCATTGACCCAGTCGTAGTAGTACAAGCGATTTTGGTACACGGTGATGCCGGCATCTAGACCATCACCGACCACCTGGTACTGCGTGATGAGGTTGCCGGTGTCTAGGTCTAGCTGGCGGATGTGCGCGCTGCCCGAGTAGTCGAGTACCCAAAGACTGTTGCGCTCCAAGTCTACCGCGATGTCGCCAATTCCTGCACGGACCTGCAACGTAATCTGCCGTTGAAAGGAATCAGGAGTCTGGTAGTCCGATACCCACAGCTCGTTGAGGTTACTCCAGTCGTAGGTTGTGGAGAGCTCTGTGCGGTACAGAATGCCACCACGAATGTCCATCGGAAAGCCGCCATATGCCTGGACATCAGCGCCATAGATGGTCTTTCCAGACCCGGTATCAGCATCGACCGACCACATGTCCTGGGCGCTCGCGTTTCCCGAATAGTTCGAGTAGTACAACCGGCCATCGTGAGCGGTAACGGAGGTCATGTGGCTGTCGAGAGTTCCAATGTTCCGAAGGAACTGTCCATCTAGCGAACTAACGGCAATGGTCCGATTGTTTTGTTGGGCGTACAGCAGCTCCCCTGTGGCCTCGTTCACACCCAATCCCTAGGGATGGAAGTTGCCCGAACGCATCTCCAGTTGTGACTCCAGGGCGTACTCAGCCACCTGAGCCAGTTCTTGCGCCTGCGCTTGCGCCACCGAAAGCGTAGCTCCAAGCGCTACTGCCAATATCATCCGAGTTGTGTCTACCATTTCCCCTCCGAGCCGCAGCCTACGCACCATGACAGGGGGTGACAACTAATCAATCAAGTTCTACCAACAGAGGTCGAGCGTGTGCGCGGCCTACGCGCAGCTGCGTTCGGTACAGCGTTGCCCGAGCAGGTTGACCTACGGATGCGGCGACCAGGTGCGTGCCTAGCGACCCAGCGCAACGTGATTGTATGGGGACACAGTACCTTGCGCCCGGGAGACTAGGCGCGTGCATGAGCGGTGCACCCCGGGGTCAACGTGGAGCGGCACCGCTGTATGCTGCCAGTGGGAGTGACAACCATGGCCCAGCTGAACGTTCGCACAGGCCGGATCATCACCGGCATTGTTGCCTTTGCGCTGGTCGCCGAGCTTGTACTCTTGCTTCTCGACATCGTGTTCAATCTGGTCGATGTGACGGGTGATCGTAGCATACAGCGGATGGTAAACCCAGCCAGAGAGACCAGCATCCCCACCTGGTTTGCCTCGACACAAGCGGTCGCAGTGGGAACCGTTGCAGCCGTGACCGCGTGGGTCACCTCACAGAGTCAAGGCGTGCGACGCGCCGTGCCGTGGGCATTCGTGGCTGCCTTTTTCGTCTACATTGGTGCAGACGACGCGTCCGAAATCCACGAGGGGTTCTCCAGCGCCATTGTTCGAGCCGCAGGTGACGACAGCTCACTCGCAAACTTGCCAACGTACGCGTGGCAGGCCCTAATCGGACCCTTTCTAGCACTGGGGCTGCTTACGAGTGCCGCGATTATCGCGGGGTCTGGCAGCATGCGGGTCCGACTCATCGTCGTTGCGGGATTGGGGTTTTTCGCCGCATCACAGGGGCTTGATGTCGTTGAGGGAATGCCCGAGTCAGAGGTCTGGCTTGAGGCCTACGCCACTGCCCACGACTATCCCAAATACAACCTGACCCACATTCCTCGGCTGATAGAAGAATGCCTAGAGATGCTGGCGACAACCTGCTTTCTGACCGCATCTATGCTGGTTCTAAGCACGCGACTGACCGGGCGAACACTCGCCTTCGACGATGCCCCAGCCACCGCTGAGACTCTCGGGGACGAAGATGCACCGACCGATCCCGGCGTACAAGAGTAACTACCAACTGGTCAGATGGCGCCATCCGCGGCGGCGACGAAGCACTGGCAACCTCGCCCCGGTGTCAGGACGCCATCTACGAGCGAATCCCCTGGGCAACCACTGAGACAGACCCGTTGTGGGACTCGTGCATCAGCAGAACGACATCTCCAGGCGACGAGGCAACCGGCAATGGAATCACCACCGCCCCGGAGGCGTCCACCGGAACAAACCCCCATGAACGAATCGACGACGTGCTCGCTCCCCCATCCGTCGGCCCGGTGAAGCGCCCATCAGCCTGCACGCCACCGCGCATCTGGGCCGGTGTTGGCAGCGTAGGTACGGAAGGTCCAGCCACCAACTGCCACCAGACCACGCCATCAGACCCGGTTGTGCTGAACTCAACGGACTGCGCACGAACGAGCACCGAAGACAGCCCAGGCGCGTTGATAGCGGGTGCGGGCCCCCAGCCGGCATCGTACAGCCGCGGGTCTGTCGGAGTGCCATTCCCCCACCCGTCGACCGGTTCGAACGCGTTGGACACCGCACTACGAACACTGTCGGGATGCAGCACAAACGCGTGTGTGGTGGGGACAAAGACCGAACGGGGCTGGGCCAAGGCAGCACCACCATGTTGAGCGTGCACCTGCACTGAGCCCGCGAGCTGCGGAAAGTTGGACTGCAGAGATACGAGGTTATTCGGTGTGTACGACGCAAACCGCCCACCAATGTCTAGGTCATGCCCAACCCAGTCACCGTCAAACGTCAGGTGTCCGACCACCAAGTCTGCAAGCGACGCACCTGCTGGTGCGGTGCCGCCACCTGTGCTGTTGAAGTCAATCCAACTATCGGACGCGCCAAAGCCCGGCGCCGGTCCCTCTAGGTAGCGCGACACCTGCGCCTCCACCGTGTTCAGAACCAGGCCATTGTATCCGGTGTGCAAGACAATGAAGTCATCTACGACCACGCTCTCAAGGCCGTCATTGCCCTCTTGCTGCTGCCGGATTCCCGTTCCGCCGTAGCGGACCGAGTCGACGATGGCCACGCTCTTAAACACGCCGATATGCTTGGTGTAGCCGGGGCCGTCAAACTGGGCGCCGGTCTGGATAAAGTCGCTGTGCCAGCGGGCATTCCCAGAGACGTGGTTGGACACCGTGTTGCCAACCCACCACAAGCTGGCCACATCACCAGGGCCGCCGCCGTACATGCGCACCGTGTCCTCGCCCCCGTGGGACACCAGCGAGTCGACCACCTGAGTGACTGTGTCGTCCTCGTCGCACCCAAACACGCCCCCGCGAACCCAGCCTGCGAGGTGGGTGCGTACAAAGCTGAGGCGTGCACCCGCAGCCGCTTCTACAAGCGGCAGCGCAAATGGGTTTTCGTTCGACAATCCGGTGACACGGTCGCCTCCGAACCACGGGCCGACTTTGCAGTCAACGAATGCGAGCTGGGCATTGCCGCTGTGAATGGCTCCGGGTCGACTGGAACCGCCCCCCGCCCAACCGAGCAAGACCCAGTCGGAAAACACAAGGTTGGCGCCGCGGTAGCCGTAGCGAAGGTGCCGAAGTGATGCCCCGTTGCCGTCAATCACCACAATGACATTGGCGAGCTCCGCTGTCGCCGGCGATGTGTCGTAGCGAAAGAGCTGCGCTTCTTGGTCCGGTCCAACATAAGAAATGCGGTGGACGACAGGGTCTTCGGCAGTGGCACCCACGTTTGCGGCATGGTCGACGGCGGCCACAATGGCCGCATCTAGGGAGACGAGGTCAACGACAGACGTGTCGCTTGTGGACGCGCCAAGGTGGGCCAAGTCGACATTGAACGTGTAGGAGGTTGGCGGCGGAATGTCGGCCGAACGAGTCACACCGACATGCACGGTGACACTCTCGTTGCCACGGCTCAGCACAACGGGCTGAATGGGCCGGTTCGACAGCGGCGTTCCGTGGACCCAACCTGAGCGGTCCACGCGAATACCGAGCGGAAGGCCGACCGCCGTGATGTCACCAGACGTACCAAACAATGGAGCCGCGTCATACTGAATCGGCTGTCCTCGAACCCAGACAGCGTCGTCTAGGTCGGCAGGCCCTGCGTTCGAGTCGGTGTCTGTGTCGACAGACGAATCCACTTCAAACGATGTGTCCGTGTCGACAGACGTGTCCGGATCTGAAGACGGGTCCGTGTCGCCGACGACCAGCCCCGGAGAGTCACAGCCCGCCAGCCAGACCCAAAGCAGAACGTTCATAGGTGCCTCCGAGGGCTCGCCGTAGCACGGTGCGCAGTCTAGGTCGGCTCACGCTGCTCATCCGCTTCTCCACAGATCGACGTGGTCGCGGATGGTGTCGTCGATGGTCCGCGCGTGGGGAATGCATCGTTTCTTCTCACCTCCAGCAACGGACAGGAAGACAACAGGGTCGTGAGGCTGTTGGCCGTGGTCAACGAATGCGTTGAGGGTCGGGTCCGACATCAGAGATGGCAGGTGGGCACAACAAGAACAAGCCACTGACACAGTCGAGAGCACAATCCCAGGTCGACGGGTCTTCAACGTCCAGTTCGACTGTATGCCCCGCCACAATGGCTCCGTCCGCAGTATTGAGCGAGATACACGGCTGCCCGCTACCGCGTCCGGAGAACCGTCATGACTATCAACAACTCAAGCGTCGATTCCTACCTGAAGGACGGCTGCGGTCGGTGTGACAAGTTCGAGACGCCCGAGTGTAAAGTCCACCATTACCCAGGTGCACTGGCGGCGCTTCGCGTCATCGCACTGGACTCAGGTCTGACCGAGACCATGAAGTGGGGTTCGCCCTGCTACATGCTGGACGACACGAACGTCATCATGATTGGCACCTACCAAGACTGTTGCTTTGTTAGCTATCTGCGCGGCGCCCTGCTGGACGACAAAGACGGCGTGCTCGAGTTGGTCGGTCCGAACACCCGCTCCGCCCGACTGTTCAAGTTCACCACCGAGGCAGAGGTACTCGCCAATCGCGGCTTGGTGGCGCGGTTCATCCATGACTGTATTGGGTTTGTACAGTCCGGTACCAAGGTTCCTCCACGCGAGTCGAACGAGCCCATGCCAGACGAACTTCAGGACGTCTTGGACGCCAACGCAGATGTTGCTGCTGCGTATGACGCACTCACTCCCGGTCGCCAGCGCAGCTACATCCTGCATGTTTCAGGCGCAAAGCAGAGCAAGACACGCCAGTCGCGGGCCGAGAAGGCCACCGTAAAGATCATGGCCGGCAAGGGCTTCAATGAGCGCTGATGGACTCGCTCTGACTGGCTGCGCGGCCCCCAGCGGTGCTGCCCCAGGTTGACTCGGGCCGCGATACGCCAGCATCAACCCCCAGCGGCTTCGGATACACTACAGATATGACCACCGAACGCCAGGCCATCGCACAAGACATCCGCGCGGCCTTCGCCTGTGCCGAGTCCACCTCGTCCGTCGCCCCTGGCACCACACACGGCGAGCCTGAGCGAACCTTTGAGGTCGCCTACGCCGAACAACCCAAAGAGTTGGCGACGAACTTCCTCGTAGCCAGTGCCTCGACGGCCGGCGACCTCCCGCCAAAATCAGAGCGTTGGTTGTGGCGTTCGCTACTGCTCGCTGCGCTACAAGCAAAGTGGGACCTCTACTATGACGACAAACACCCACAGGGAAAGGCGGTGCATAGGCTGCTGTGGGCCGCCGTCTACCATCTGCGTCCCGAACCCATCGACGTGCTCAACGAACACTGGGACTACGAGGACGCTCAAGGGTTTCGCGAGCGTCTGACGCCGGCGCAGCGCATCCCCATTTCACGATTTCTCGCTTTGATTTTGCAGTCCCCTGTCTTCGCGAACAAGCCAATGGCCGACATGGCCTGCCAAGCCATTCATTGGTGTTGGAGCGACGACCCAGACAGCAGCCAAGCCGCCAAGTCGCATCACACGGCCCTGCGCTCCTTCAGCCGACCAACCCACGAGAGCTCGCACTTCGAAGAGAGAATTGCCGCCATTGAGTTGGCCTTCGCAGACACGCCCTACCCCAAAGGACCGCTGATGACTTCAGGCTGGGAAGAGCCGGCCGAGTACGAGCTGGCGTTCCGGGGAACGGACTGGAGACGGCTGACACCACAACTCATTAACCACAACTTCACTGCATTCTGCTTCATGACGCCGGATGCCTTTCGCTACTTCATCCCGGCTGTCTTGTGCCATCTGCTTGGCCCTGGCTCCATGGTGGACTCCAAGTTCCACCTGGTAGACAGCCTGGTCGACGCGTCTTCCTACCGAGAAGAGCATCGACAGCGGGTACACACGTTCAGCCCAGAGGAACGGTGGGCCATTGTGAACTTCCTTCACTTCGAGCTCATGTGCTACCCACACGCAGACCCACAGATGCGTGACGAATACGAGCAAGCCATGGACATCTGGGAATTTAGCTAGCGGACAGACCCAATGAACTGTGGCCCGCCCAGTAGCAGTGCTGTCAGTCCAGGTAGGATGCCGCGTCCGAGCGTTGCGAGCGCACGTGGGTGGTCAGCTCGGTCGTCGCTGCGTCAAAGCCACCACCACTGTTGGTGTACTCGCTCGTCTCGGCATCCGCCCACTCGGAGATACGAGCTGCGTTGGCGGTGATGCGGCCATCCTGCTCATCCGCACTAAACACCGAGGTCAGTAGCTCGGTCAGCTCAGCATCGTACTGCGCTCGGTAGATTGGGTCGCTTGCCAAGTACTCGAGCAAGGGCCAGCCCGACTCAATGTTTCCAAGGTCCACGTCAATGCCCGAGCGCTGTCCACGGCCAGCCGCGTAAGCTTCGTTGAAGTCCCACGGAATCCACACCAGGCGACCGTCTTGGTCCGAGTCCCCATACAGGTAGTAATTGTGGGTCATGCGTCCGTAGGCATCCCAGTTACCAACCAGGTTGTTCACCGCGAGGTAGCGAACGAAGCCGTCCACATCAAAGGTCGCTTCTAGACCGGCTCGCCATGCAGCGGCGTCTGTCCGGTCCGCCTGAAGTGCGGTCACGAACGCCTCAACATCGCTGTAGTCGGCTTCGTCTTCGTTGGTTTTCTTCTCAAAGACGTCTGGGTCAACGCCACCGTTGAGCGCCGCATCATCCCCATCTGGCTTGTACATGTTGCCATCGTCGTCAGCAAACCACGAGTCCAGCAGCTCCCCAGCCGGGTCTTCAAACACAGAGTACAGCCCCCAGTACTCGGAGCCCTCACCGGTATCGACGTAGATACGGACAAAGCCGCCACGTGCCGCAGGAACGCCCGCCGCTCGGAAGGTGTCCGAGGTCAGCTTGTCCCGCTGAAACGAGTCGTCGTTGTAGGCGCTGGAGAACTTCAGGTCTTTGAAGCCGTAGAAGCGCTGGTTGTCCAGGTCAGGGTAGTCGTCCTCAAACTCGTCGATCTGCAGTCGGAACGGCAGCTTGCCAGAGCGGGCACCAAACAACGACGAGTTGCCTTTGTAGCGCATGCCGACCTTTGGCCAGACCTGCCCGTCGTAGGACAGAGTGACGGGGATGTAGACCGGCGTCTCGTCCGAGAAGTTGCCGCCGGGGCCACCACCGCCGGACCCAAGAATGTCTGCGAGGTCGTCCTGCATGACGGTGTAGTCATCTGGACAGATGACAATATCGAGGCGCGGAACCGCTCCGTCGCCCATCAAGATGTCGTAGTTGGCATCTGTTTTTTCGTGGGACGCTTCACTAGCCCCCACCTGTTCGGTGGTGCCACAAGCTCCGGTCACGACCTCAGCATCCGTGTCGCTGTCGGCACCCGAATCTACGTCTTCGGTGTCCGTCCCGCCGTCAGAGCACGCCGCGGCCAACAGAACACTCCACATCCCTACTCGTCGCATACATCCCTCCGGGTGGGCCAACCTACTCAAAGGAATGTCACGAAAGCATTGAGGAGTGTCTCAGACAACGCTGACACTCGGAGCGCCGCGCGCGCTACGACCGGCCCACCGCAACCCTGTAGATTCGACAACAGACAGGGAAACGTCAGTGTCGCGCTTGACCCCTGTCCCCCCTCAACTCTCGCGTGATACCCCCCAGTAGTGGCCCGTTGAGCACCGGATACCTACACGTTCGGGGCTTGACCTCGCGGGTCAACTGAGTAGTAGGCGGCCTGCTCGGGGCAAATACGTCCCAGCCCCGAAAACCACGCTAGCGTGGGCGTCCATCTGACGCCGACGACGGCTGTGGTGCGTCTTTCATGAGGTCTTGTGCTCGCTCGTATCAAAGAACAGTGGTTCAAAAATCCCACTGCCGACTTGCTCGCAGGCACGGTTGTTGCCCTTGCCCTCATCCCCGAAGCGATTGCGTTTTCGATCATTGCTGGCGTTGACCCTGCAGTTGGTCTGTACGCCTCATTCTGCATCGCCGTCATCACGTCGTTCACCGGTGGACGCCCGGCAATGATCTCGGCGGCAACCGGCGCCATGGCCTTGGTTGTGGTCTCGCTGGTCGCAGACCACGGGCTCGAGTACCTACTCGCCGCAACCGTGCTGACCGGCATCATTCAGCTGGCCTTCTCGGCTCTCAAGCTCGCCCGGTACATCAAGTTCGTGCCGGCCGCTGTCATGAGTGGCTTCGTGAACTCGCTGGCCATCCTCATCTTTATGGCCCAGCTGCCCCAGCTCATAGATGTGACCCCGGTGACCTACGTCATGGTCGCTGTTGGCCTGGCCATCATCTACTTGTTGCCGCGTCTCACAAAAGCAGTGCCCTCACCTCTCGTGGCCATCGTCTTGCTGACCGCAGTGAGCATGTACACCGGGTTGGACGTCAACACCGTTGGCGACATGGGTGCGCTGCCCAGCGGCCTTCCCTTCTTCTCGCTGCCAAGCGTGCCGGTGAACCTTCATACCCTTGAAGTCATCCTGCCCTACTCGTTCGCTCTGGCCATCGTTGGCCTCATCGAGAGCTTGCTCACTGCCCGCATTGTCGACGACATGACAGAGACGGGCAGCAACAAGCACTTCGTGGCACGCGGCCAAGGCATCGCCAACATCGTCACTGGCTTCTTCGGTGGCATGGCGGGCTGCGCCATGATTGGTCAGTCCATGATCAACGTGTCTTCGGGGGGACGCGGCCGACTGTCCACGCTGTGGGCCGGCTGCCTGCTGCTCGGACTTATCGTCGGCCTAGGCGACCTCGTCGCAGCCATTCCCATGCCCGCACTCGTTGCTGTCATGATTATGGTCTCCATCAGCACCTTCGACTGGGGCTCCCTCAAGCGCTTGGTCATCATGCCGCGGAGCGAAGCCATTGTTCTGCTCGTGACCGTGGCCGTTGTGGTCTACACACACGACCTGTCCAAGGGCGTGTTCGCGGGTGTCCTGCTCTCCGCCGTGTTCTTTGCCCGGGTCGTTGGCAAGATGGTAGACGTCGAGCAATCGGTCGAAGAAGACCAGCGCGTCTTCACGGTCTCCGGCCAGCTGTTCTTCGTGTCCGTAGACGCCTTCGTCGACAACATCGACGCGAAGTTCCCAGAGGAAGAGGCCATCATTGACCTCACCCACTCCCACATCTGGGACGGAACCGCCGTACAAGCCGTCGACAAGGTGGTCTTCCGCCTTCGTGACAACGGGAAGATTGTTCGGCTACGCGGCATGAACCGCGCCAGCGAGACCCTCATCGACCGTATGGGTCATCATGACAAGCCAGGCGCACGCCAGAGCAACGGCCACTAGCCACACGCAACAGCGACAAGCCATCGGACGAACGCCAAGAACGTCTCGTGGTCCTCGTCGGTCGTACGTGTCGCAGCCAAAACAGGTCCTGACTGCCTCTACGATGTTGGCTGTGACGGTGTAAGATTGCTCATGCGCATTCTACCCCTTCTTGCCCTCGTCGCCGCCTGTTCCAACGAACCTGTCGCCGAACTCGACGTCTACAGCCAAGCCAACGGCTGCTTCGCCCTGCGCGCCGGAGGGCGGTACCTGGCCGCGTCTGGAACTAGCGCTGGATTCACGGCGTCCAGCCTACAAGACGCCAGTTCGTTTCGTCTGCAGCCCGCCGACCTCGGCACCTACGTTCTGTACGACGCCGAGCGAGGGTACGTTGTAGCCGACGGAGACGGACTTGTTCGTCAGACAGAGCTTGAGTCGGACATGACCCGCACAGACGACGACTACGTCTCGGGTGCGTTGTGGACCCTAAACACCCACTCTCGCGGCGGCGAGACCTACGCCCTACTCAATGAGCGGACCGGCCGCTGGCTCGCCACAGACACCACGACAGACACCGAGCGACGGGCAGCCCGGGTGACGTTCGAAGCGGCGACCGGCTGCGCCGACTACCCAGAGCTCACCCTAGACGCGACCGGCGAGCTTGGGCGAACCACCTGGGATGACGGCGACCTGTACGGGTTCGTCGACATGCACTCACACCTGTTCAGCAACTACGGATTCGGCGGCGCCATGTACCACGGTGCCCCGTTTCATCCGCTCGGCGTCGAACATGCGCTAGGCGACTGTGACGTGGCCCACGGCGAGATGGGGAAGACCGACTTCTTTGGCTATGTCTACGACAATCAGGGCAATGGCGGCGACCTCGAAGAGGTGCTTCCGTACATGATTGCTGGCGAGCTGCCCTTCGATAACCACGACCACCACGGCTACCCCGAATTCACTGAGTGGCCGGATACCAACGCCCGAACCACCCACCAGACCCAGTACTACAAGTGGCTAGAGCGCTCCTACATGGGCGGTCTGCGCCTGATGGTCCAGCACGCCACCAGCAACTCGGTCATCTGCAACATTACCGTGGGCGAAGGTTGGTCACCGGCGCGCTACGACTGCGAAGACATGACCGGTGTCGACCGACAGCTAGACGCTGCGTACGACATGGAGCGGTACATCGATGCTCAGTCCGGAGGCCCAGGCCAAGGCTGGTTCCGACTCGTGCAGACCCCCGAACAAGCACGCGCGGTCATTGCGGACGGCAAGCTCGCGGTACTGCTCGGCATCGAGGTCAGCGACCTGTTCAACTGCCACCTGACCCCCCGCCCAGGAGGCCCGGTCTGTGATGAGGCGCATGTGGATGAGCAGCTCGCCCACTACTACGACCGTGGCGTCCGAGTGATGTTCCCCAACCACAAGTACGACAACGCCTTCACGCCAGGCGACGGTAGCGATGGCTTCATTGAGGTCGGCAACTTCATCAACTCCGGCCACTACACCAACAAGACCGAGGACTGTCCTGAAGGGATTCGTACCGTGTTTGACGGCGGCAACGTCAGCTTCAGCGGCCTTCTTGACCCGCGAGAGTCCTACATGGGGCCGCCGCCCGAAGACTTCTCCGAGCTGACAGACGACCCGATTGAGACCATTCTTCCCTTCGCACTTCGACTGACCTCTGGCTCGGTCGAAGGTGACTACTGTCAGAACGGCTCCTTCACCCCAATCGGAGAGTACCTCGTCGACAGCATGATGGAGCGTGGCATGCTCATCGAGGTCGACCATCTGTCAGAGTGGTCGTATGCCCGCATCTTTGAGAAGCTTGAAGCTGCCGATTACCCAGCCGTCGGCACCCATGGAAACGACAACAACGGCAAGCTATTCGACCTTGGCGGGACCAGCTTCGGCACCTTTGGCCGCTGCCATGACGCGGCCAATCCCGGAAGTGCCATGAACGGCTTCAATGCCCGTGTACAGGCCATTACTGACGCCGGCAACTACCCGTCTCTCGGCTTTGGCTTCGACTACAATGGCCTTGCCCATGGCCCGCGCGCGCGATTCGGCCCACGGTCTAGCTGCACAGACCAAGAATCGCCGATTTCCTACCCCTTCACCTCGTACGATGGCACCGTCACCTTCACCCAACCCCACGCTGGTGAGCGGGTGTTCGACTACTCGAACGAAGGCATGCTGCACATTGGCCTGATTCCCGAGTACATCGAAGATGTACGGAAGGATGGCGCAACAGATGCCGAGCTTGAGCCCTTGTTCCGCTCAGCTGAAGGCTACATCCGCGTGTGGGAGAAGGCGGTCGCGCGCGGTGCCGACTTGGCTCGTTGACCGTGAAAGCACGCCTACATGGGGCACGGGTTGACCGTCGTCCGCAAAAGCCGTAGCGTCAACCTCCACTGTGGAGGCCCCATGAAAGACGGTAAGAAGACGACGAGCAGCAAAGAGCCCATGCCGAGCAGCCCGACTAAGGCAAAGCCAACGGGCAAGACTGCCAAGGGTGACCACAACCCAGGCATTCCGGTGGCGTCCAAGCAAGGCAATGCCTCTGCACCGTCCAAGAAGGACAGCCACGGCGGAAAGCCCGGCGCTGGCAAGGCCGGTCTATAGAAGTCGCGGATGACCGGTCATCGGTCCATCGCGATTTGCCAATTGCAACGCCCAACGGTGTCAATCCGTCGGGCGTTTCGCTGTTGCGGGGCCCGATATTGCCCTAAACTATTCGGTCTCCTGGGACGATATTGACCCTACCCCAGGAGTCAGCCGTGAAGTTTTCCGACGTTCTCAGCACAATCGTCGCGTACAAAGACGATCTATTCGGCCCTAAGGGCCTTACGGACGAACAGAAGGCGAAGAATCGCGCCGAGACGAGCGCTGCCGCCGAGATTGCACGCCAAGGCGTCCAGCCGCTTCCTGAGTCCGTGACAAAGCTGCTTGCAGTCTTGCGTGACCCCATGTTCGAAATCCGTGACGCTGTCGCCGCGCTGGAGTCAGACCCAGCCCTCACCGCAGAAGTCGTTCACCTGGCCAACTCCGCCGCCAATGCACGCAAGGCCCCGTGCGACACCGTTGCAAAGGCGTTCCGACGCCTAGGAGCCCGCTCTGTTGGCGACCTAGCCATTGCCGCACATGTCATGGCTCTGGGCGCCAACGCGACCGGAGCCAGCAGGCTGGTTGTCGACCATAGTGTTCGCGTAGCGACCATTGTCCGTGGTCTTCCCGCATTCCGCGGCTACTCACAAGAGCGCTTGTTCCTCTGTGGCCTGGTTCACGACATCGGCATCACGCTACTCGACCAATCGGGCGAGTATACCTACGATGTAGACGCTGACGTAGACGGCGACGACCTGTGTGAGGCTGAGCGAAAGCGCCTACGCTTCGACCACGCCACGCTCGGCGCTATCGCTATGAAGATGTGGGAAGTACCCGACCCGGTGTCCCGCATCGTCGCTTGGCATCATGAGCTTGACCTTGCTCTCGAGCGACGCGGAGACGTCGCCCACATGGTTGCCACGCTGCGCTTGGCAGAGATCATCGAGGAAGCTGTGGGTCACGCCAATGAGATGACTCAGGTCATGGCGGACAACATTGCGAACCGCCAAGAAGCACAGTTCCTAGGCCTCTCCGGTGCAGACCTGATGCTCCTGTGGCAGTCTAGCATCCAAGACGACCTCAGGTCCACTCGGACTCTCGCCGCTGCCGCGTAGCTACTGGGGCCAGGTTCGCTCGGGCAGACCAATGTCTTGCCGCGCTGCCTCGCCGCCGTTGCGGTGCTGGTTCCAGTAGGACGTGCGCGTACTCCCCACCAACGAACCGGTCTCGCCATCTGACCGTGCCCACTTCACAATGCGATGAGGTGCGGCGGACTCCACCCAATAGGTGACGTCCACGCCGGACTCTCGGTCGAGCTCAACCCGCGTGGTCTCGAAGCTACCGAAGGGAACCGAGACGGTCTCTGCGTCCGTCCACGTCAACGTGGCTTGGCGAAACGATCCTTGAATGTGCTTAAAGCGAGCATCCATGCTGCGGTCGAGCACCTGAACGGACAGCGCGCCAGCTGGACGTCCAACAAGACCACGCACCAGAATGGGTAGTGCGTCCGCGAAGACGGCGCCGCTCGGTAGCTCCAGCGACTCATCACGGTCGGCTTCACCGTCAAAGTAGCTGTGCGACGTGCGCTGCACAGCGTCACCCCGCACGATGAGCTGCTCATACACATGGCCACACCACTCTTGCATGGAGAAGCTGGTCTTGACCGGCGTGCCCCAATCAGAGCCGCCGTCCACCCGCAGGAACGAGCTGGTCATCACGTTGTAGTCGTAGATGCCCGTGGTGAAGTCACGCACTTCGTTGAGCTTGAGCACCGAGTACTCCACATCGTGGCCACCATCGGACTTGACCCGGTTGTCGTCCGCGAAGGTCTCTGTCACGAAAACGAGAATGGCCTCCCCTTCCCGTTCTTGGCCGTAGCGAGGTTGGGTCAACGCGTAGGTGCTGATCTCCGCCTTGCCATCACCCCAGACGTCCCAGAACCCATCCGGCGCCTGAGAGCGTAGCGAGGCTTCGGAGGGTTCCTGAGCAACCGTCGGCCCGGCACACCCGAGTCCCATCATCACAATCACCAGTGCAACTCCGCGCATACATCCTCCACAGCCCTGACTGTATGGCAGGACTGTGGAGCGAGACGTCGCTTCCGGTCACACTCCCTCAACACTGGGAGGTGGAGGCGCGTCGAGCTCGTCGTCCTTTTCGGCGAAGAATGTCCCAATGCGCTTCACCCAGACCAAGAAGTCTTCCACAATGATGTAGGTACCAGGCACCACAAGCAACACGATGAAGGTGGCGTACAGCACACCAAAGCCAAGACTGATGGCCATGGGAATGAGGAAACGAGCCTGAACTTCCGTCTCGATGATCATGGGTGCCAAGCCGAAGAAGGTCGTCAACGACGTGAGCATGATTGGACGAAAACGTCGTGTACCGGCGGCCACAATCGCTTGCCGTGGCGTCTTCCCCTCACGTCTGGCGTTGTTCGCCGCATCGATCAGCACCAGGGAGTCGTTCACCACAACGCCAGACAGCGCGACAATCCCCATCATACTGATGATGGACAGCCCGTAGCCAAGCAGCATGTGCCCAGCGACCACTCCCGTGAACGAGAACGGAATGGCGGTCATGACGATGAGTGGCTGGGTGTAGCTCTTAAACGGAACTGCTAGCAGCGCGTAGATACCAATCAGCGCGATGAGGTAGTTGAGCCCGAGACTGTTGAGCGACTCGGCCTGGTCGCGTTGCTCGCCAACAAACTCTCCACGCAGACCGGGGTATTTTTCGGCCAACGCTGGAAGGACGGTGGACTTGATGGTCTCTAGAACATCGCGTGAAGACGCGACTCCGGCCGCCTTCTTCGCGGTGACGTTGACGACGCGCTGGCCGTCCTCACGACGGATGACGGTAGGCGCACGGTCACGTTCGACCCGAGCCACCGACGTCAGAGGCACGCGGTCCCCTGCCGGCGTTCGCACCAAGAAGCTGTCGAGGTCGTACTCCGAGCCACGCTGGTGCTCGGGAAGTCGGAGCATCACCTTAATCTCGGAGCGGCCGCGCTGTTCGCGGATGGCTTCAGAGCCGTAGAACCCACTTCGCACCTGCGTCGCCACATCCAGACCGGTCAGACCCAAGGAGTTTGCACTGGGCAACATGTGAAGGTCGAGCTGCTCTTTGCCCGATGAATAGGCATTCTCTACGCTGGTCAAGTCACCCAGCGTTCGAAGTGTATCGGTCAGGTCCTGACTGGCCTGGGCCAATACATCAACGTCTGCGTGACGCAGCTGGACATCCACGGCGGCACCGCCGGACGGCCCCACATTCGCGTTGAACACCAGCGCTTCCAAGCCCGACTGCGGTGGCGTCGCCGCTTCCCAGGCAAAGGAGAAGTCCTCTGCCGAGAAGTCGCGCTCCACACTCGGGACCAGCTCCACCTGAACGGTGATGAGATGGCTGCCAACCTCGCCGGCTCCACCACCGGGTCCGCCACCACTCGCCGGACCCGTGCCGAGCGTGGAGTACATCCCCTTCAGGGAGTCGGGGTCTAGGTCTTGAACAATCTGCAGAGCCGCTGTTTCCATGGCCTGCTGAACGGCTTGCGTCCGTTCGACGGGAGTACCGTATGGAAGCCGTGCGGACGCGGTAATCGTGTCGCCTTCCAAGACGGGAAGGAAGTTGAACGGCAAGGTGCCAGACACACAGATGCCGAAGCTGATGAGCAGCAGTCCGGATGCCGCCGCGAAGGCGGCGTAGCGAAGAGCAATCGCCCAATCGAGCACTGGCGTGTACACCCGCTGAATGAACCAACCGAGGCCATCGCTCGCGTACCGGCGCGGAATGTCCACAACAGCCAAGAACCCATGTTCTTTGCCGGTATGAACATGTGCCAAGTGGGCTGGCAGCACAAAGAAGGACTCAATGACGCTGAAGGCCAGCACCGAGATGACCACAATCGGCAGAATCCGGAAGATCTTGCCTGAGACGCCGGGAACCAAGAACAGCGGCGAGAACGCAACCATGGTGGTCAACACCGAGAACGTCACCGGCGTGACCATCTCCTGGGCGCCTCGAATCGCGGCCTCGGCCTTGGGCATGCCGCTCTGAATCTTCTCGTAGATATTCTCGCCGACCACAATCGCGTCATCGACAACGATTCCCAGCGTGATGATGAACGCAAACAGCGAGATCATGTTGATGGAGACGTCAAAGCCCGGCATGAGCAATAGCGCGCCCAAGAAGCTGGTTGGAATGCCAACAGCCACCCAGAACGCCAAGCGGAACCGAAGGAACAAGGCCAGCACAATGAAGACCAGCACCAGCCCTTGGGTACCGTTTCGCACCAGAAGGTCAATGCGCTGCTCTAGAAGCTCGCTGTCGTCGTCCCACGTGGCAATCCGCCACTTCTCACCCAGGTCACCGCGGAGCTCTGTGCTGTACGCAAGCACGGCATTGGACACGCTCGTAGGGGTCTCATCGCCAACCCGATACGCAACGAGTCCCACAGCCGGAACGCCGTTGTAGAAGGACGCCTGGTCGGTGTCCTCAAAGCCATCGACCACACTGGCAATGTCGCCTAGGCGGACTTCGCCGCCGGTCAGGGTGCTGCGCACAATGATTTCTTTGAAGTCATCGGCGCTGCGAGCGCGGTCAGACAACCGGACCAAAATCTCACCGCCGGCGGTCTCAATCGCACCGCCAGGCAGCTCAATACTCGACCGAGCAATCTGCCGCGAGATGTCGTCTAGCGTCAGGCCCAGGCTATCGAGTTGCTCTCGGGAGACCTCAATGGAGACTTCCAGAGCAGGCAAGCCAACAACATCGACCTGAGTCACCTCACCGGTCGCGAGCAACCCTGTACGCGCCCTCTCACCGACCTCGTACAAGGTCATCGCGTCGGCTTGACCGGCGACCAACAACGTCACAACGCGGCGACGGATGGCCGGCGACTGGACAATCGGGTCTTCGGCTTCGTCTGGGAAGGAGCGAATGCGGTCGACAGCAGCCTTGACGTCTGCGGTCACAGCATCCGCATCCGCGTCAATGAGCAGCTCAATCGTGACGCTGCCCACGCCTTCGTTGGACACAGAGCTGACGCGCTTGACACCATCGAGGCCGCGAACCGCTTCTTCAACGGCCACAACAACGCCGTACTCAACCTCTTCGGGACTCGCTCCCGGGTACGGAACGCTTACCGAGACCAAATCAAGATTAAACTCTGGAAATACTTCCTGTTTCGCGGAGAGCCCTCCATAGATTCCGCCACAGAACAACAGCAACAACAGCAGATTCGCTGCCACTGAGTTGTTGGCCATCCATGCGACGGCTCCACCGAGCATACCGCCCTTGGATTCGTCTTCCATCACGCTCCTCCAACGGTCACGATCTGGCCTTCAACGGGGAAGACGAGCGGGCTGACCACAACACGGTCCCCGGCAGCCAGTCCGCCGCGCAACACCACCGCATCCGGCAGACGCCACGCCACCTCAACGGTGCGTTTTTGAAGCATGTCCTCGGCATCTACAATCCACACCTGGTTGCCGTCTTTCACAGCTTCCGGAGGCAAGGTCACCGAGTCGTTGAGTGTAATGCCCTCGAGCGCCACATCGACAAAGGCATTGGGTTGAAGCGGCAGGCCACCGGTAGTGGGCTGTAGGACTTCAATGAGGATCTGTGCACGACGTGTTTGAGGGTCGAGCTGACCCAAGAGCTGAACGACCTGACCTTGGCGGGTCAAGGCCTGCCCGCCCACCATCTGGCTGATGGTTGCGGTCGACGCTTCCCCATCCGTCACACCCGGAATGCGCAGATAGCCAACTTCGTCGAGCGTCAGATCTACGAGGACATCGGTGCTGGCGGTGCCTGCGAGGGTGGCTACGCTGCTGGCCATGCCGACCACCTGGCCAATGTCTATCGTCTCGCTCAGCACAACACTGCTAAACGGAACGGACAAGCTCGTGCGGGACAAGCTGCGCTGGGATTGTGCCAATGCGGCTTCCGCTGTGGTGACGCTGGCTCGGGCGAGCTCAAGCTGTGGTCCACGCAACGTCAGCGGTGAGGCCTCGCGGTCTCCTCCAGGACGCAGAATCTCGAACTCGCGCTCGCTCACTGCTTGCCGACCTTCTTCGAGGCTTAGCTCCAGCTTCGCTTGCAGTACACGCTGACGGTCTGCGGCGACCTGAGCCTGATATGGGGTGCTGTCAATGCGCGCGAAGACCTCGCCGGCACCGAGTTGTGAACCGGCACGAAGGCCTGGCTTCTGCCACACCACCCGTCCTGACACTTCCGGAATCACGTTCACTTGGGTCGACGGGCGTACCGTGCCAGATGCGTAGATCTGAATCGGCACATCGTCCACCATGACAGCGACCACATCGACCTGCGGAATGGCCGCCGGAGGCGCCGGTACGGAGCGCTCTGGCAGACCGAACATCAAGACGGCCAACACCGCCACAGAAAGAAAGACCAGCACGCCTGGAATTAGGCAACCTGTGATGTAGCGGCTCATCGACCCTCTCCTTCAAATCCGAACGATGCGGCCCACTGGCCGCCCAATGCTGTGTGTAGAGCAACCCGAGCTGCCAAGACGTCGCGCTCGGCGGTCACCAAGGTGGTCTCGGCTGCGCGGAGGTTGTTTTGGGCGACGAGCACGTTGACGAACGCGTCCAGCCCACGCAGGTAGCGGTCCTGCGATTGTTCAAAGGTCAAGCGAGACAGCTCGGCTTGGCGCTGTACAGCGTCAAACCGCTCAACCATCGCCGCCTCACGAGTCAGTGCTCCTTCGACTTCACCCTGCGCTTGCAGCACAAGGCGTCCGTAAGAGGCCACGGCGCCGTACTCCCCAGCGCGAGCCTGACGAATCGCGCCATTGGCGCGTCCACCGTTGAAGATTGGCAGCTGAATCGACCCGCCCGCCGACCACGCGTTCTGCGAGCGAGTCTCGGTGGTCTTGAGCCAGTCGCGACCGGCGTCCGCTTGAAGCGAGACCGTTGGTAGAACACCGCTGTACGACGACTGGTGGCGCTGGGATGACGCATCCATGCGCTCGGCCGCTGCGACGAGGTCGGGTCGGCGGCTCAACATCTCAGTCGGCGTTCCGACCGAAGGCTGTGTTGGAAGGGCCGGGAATGCGTCTGCGACACCCTCCACGACATTCTGCGGCTGGCGTGCCAGAAGCACCGCAAGCCGCTGCTCTGCAAGCTCGCGCGCCATGCGGGCCTGCGTGACGAAGACTTCAGCACTCGCGGCCTGACTGCGCTGCTGCAACACGTCCAAACCCTCGGCCGATGCACGGTCGTAGCGAAGCTCAATGACTTCCAACAGGGCGGACGCAATGCCAAGCTGCTCGATAGCTACAGCTTCGGTACGACGCGCGCTGACCACGTCAAAGTAGGCGTCTCCGAGTGTTGCCGACAAGCTCATCACAAACTGGTCGCGGTCTGCTTCTGCCGCGTCGCCTTCGTTGGCCGATGCGCGGTAGGCAAGCCAGCTTCGCCCGAACAAGTCCACTTGCCACTGGGCACCAATCCCTACGCCGTAGCTGTAGAACAGGCCCTCTGTGGGCGCCCCACCAAGCCCGCCAAACTGAAACCCCAGGCTGCGAAGCGGCGCAGTGCTACCCGACACATCTGCGGTGACCGACGGCATCAGGCCAGCGCGGCCCTGCCACATGGCCCCTTGGGCTTGTGCGACCCGAGCATCCGCCGAAGCGACATCGGGGTTCGCCGAGATGCCTTCTTCGATGACCCGCTCAAGCATGGGGTCATCGAACCCGAGCCACCAAGGGGCATCCACGACCGGCTGATCCACGCCACGTGAGAAGCGGTCGGCTTCATCTGGCAAGATCAACAGGTCGCGAGGTCCCGCAAACGCGGCGGCCCCCCATAGACCGAACAGCGCCACCCAAAGTGCGCGTCTCATGGTGACTCCTCTGGCGACAGCGTCGCCCAATACACATCCACAACAGTGTCCAAAAAATCAGCAGGAACGGGTAGCTGAACCATGTGTTCGAGCATCACCCGGCTATGAACGGCCCCAATCAGAGCCAGCGCTACGCTGTTGAAGCTCGATGGACGCATCAGTCCCATGTCCGCAGCACGCTCCAACCACTCCGAGATCAGTCTGTGCGCACGCCTTGGCGGCGGCTCATCAAAGCGCGCCATCACGTCATTGTGCGCAATACCGCTGGCATGCAGCATGCCAAAACAGGGCGCGAACTCGGTGAAAAACGCATTGACTCGCGTGAGCAACTCCACCAACTGGTCCCGACCATCCACTCCGGCGACCGGCCCCGACTCTACCCACAACATCCATTCTGGGTCACGTTTTGGCAGCAGCGCTTTCAACATCATCTCGGCCTTGGTACCAAACCGCTTGAACAGCGCCGGCTGAGACAGCCCAACGGCGTCCGCCACCGACTGCGTAGAAGCACTCGGGCCATGCTCCAAGAAGACCGTGCGTGCGGCAGACAGAATGTCTTCATCTGACACTTGGCGGGGACGGGCCAACGGCACTCCAGCTGATAGTTAGCGGCCACTCACTAACTACTGAAGAGCATCCTGCAAGAGCAATGCTGGGGCATGACAACCGATGACTTACATCCACCAACCAGGTGCGTATGTGACCGGCATGCAAATAGACATCGACAGCGTGATCCGTGAACTGACCCTCGCCCCGCACCCCGAGGGGGGCCACTACCGCGAGACCTTCCGCAGCGATGATTCGGTAGAGACACCGCGTGGAATGCGCGCCGCAAGCACCGCCATCTTCTTTGCCCTCGCAGACGGTGAGTTCAGCGCATGGCACCGCGTCCAAGCAGACGAAGTCTGGCACCACTACGACGGCGCTCCGGCTGAAGTTCACGTCCTACACAAAGGGCTGTACCACGTACTCCACCTAGGTCAGGACCTGTCCAAAGGGCAGCGTCCACAGGCCGTTGTTCCTGCTGGCGCCTGGCAGGCCACCCACGCAAAAGAAGGCGGCGTGTTGTTCGGCTGCACCGTCGCACCCGGCTTTGATTTCGACGACTTCGAGCTCGCTGGACCGGAACTTGCTGATGAGTACCCTCAACATAGCGCCGCCATTGCGTGGTACCTACGTTGACCTGGCCGCAGTGGCTACCGGCGATTCCAGCATGGCTCGCTATTCCACCTTGGACTTGGCCGACTCTAGCCACCGTGTCGTTGCTCGCATTGGTCGGCTCCGCTCTGATGCTTCCACGGATGCTGGCTGGTCTGCCGCATGACATGTTCATTGGAGAGCCCAAGCGCCGTAAGTGGACCGCGCGTCGTGTACTGAAGAACGTCGGCGGTGCCGTGCTCACTGCCGCCGGTATTGCCATGCTTGTGCTGCCTGGACAAGGTCTGCTGACCATGTTGGCCGGTTTGTTGCTGTCGGACGTTCCCGGCAAGCGACGGGTAGAGCTGTTCCTCTTGAGACGCGGTCCCGTCTTCCGTGCCGTCAATGCCATTCGGGCGAGACGCGACCAGCCCCCATTCCTCCTTCCGGCAACCGGCGTGCCCACAGCGGTCAACTAAGCTAAACGGCGGTACTTCCCGAGGTTGTTGATGGCCGCTCTCTCATGCCCGTCTTGTGGCGCCACACACGAGCCGCGCAATCCAGGCATCACGGTCATTGTCTGCGACAACTGCGACACCACGCTGTACGTCGAAGAAGACGTGCTCAAGGCCGGTCGCAAGGCCGTCGTCAGCGAGCCCAAGAGCGGCATGGCCATCGGCAAGAACGGTCGTATTGGCGACCAGAAAGTCGACATTGTGGGACGTGCCAAGTTCCAGCACGACGAAGGGTCGTGGGACGAGTGGTACGTCGAGTTTCCCGGCGGAGACGGCGGCTGGCTCGTCGAAGATGGCCGATCATACACCCTAGAGCGGCAGCTTGACACTCTCCCCGAGGGTGCCAGTCCGCACCTGTCGCTCGGAGACATCCTTACCGTGGACGGTGTGGACTACGAGGTCCGCGAGACCGGTCTCGCGACATGCGTCGGAGCACAGGGACAGCTCCCACGCCACATTGAGCCGCTCGAAGTCTACATGTACGCTGACTGCTCCGAGGTCAACGGGACTGGCCGTTTGATGTTCGAGTTTTCGGAGAATGGCGACGGAGAAGCCTTCCTGGGCCATGCCATCGCGCCTGAGGACCTGCACATTGAGGGGGTCGAACCCCCACCCGTCATGGGCGGCCGCGAAGCCGACACTATCCGTTGTGCCCAGTGTGCTTCGCCCGTCACAATCAAGCCGCAACGCGACCCCGTTGAGACCGTGTCCTGTGGCTCATGCGACGCCGTTCTTCAGCTGACGGACACCGACAATAAGGTGATCGGCAACCGCGGAAACACCCCTGACTTCGTCCTAGAAATCGGTGATAGCGGCGAGCTGCAAGGCGCCATCTGGGAAGTCGTCGGCCGCCTTCGCTACTACGAAGACGGGTACTACACAGACGAGTTCCTGCTCTTCTCAGACGACGACAACGGCTACCTGTGGCTCGAATACGACGACCGGCACTTCGTTGCTACGCGTAAGGCCGCGTCAGGACCATCGCTCGAGGAGGTGTTCAGCACCCGTCGCAAGGGCAAGGTCAAGTGCGGCGACAAGACCTACAAGATGCGCGGCGGCGGCGTGTCCGTCCTTGTCTACGTAGACGGCGCACTTCCGTGGGCCGCGCACATCGGCCACAAGCAGGAGTACGTCGAGCTCATCAATCCGCCCCACCTGTTCGTCATCGAAGGGGGCGGTGGAGAAGTCGAGCACTTTGAAGGCGAGTGGATGCCGTCAAAGCAGGTGCTCACCGCCTTTGGTCGTGCTGACCGCTTTGAGCGCCCCACCGAGACTCACTTCCTGGAGCCCAACGGCTGCGCAGCCTGGGTTCCGTTTGGCCTGATTGCCATTCTGTTCTTCATGGTCAACATCTGCATCTGCCTCATCCCGTCCAGCAGTGTGGAGCTGACCCGGGTCACCGTCCCCAGCACCCAGTTTGGCGAGGTGCTGTACAGCGAGCCATTCACCGTGCCGCAGGGTGCGAACATCCTTGAGTTGAAGGTCGGAAGCGACATCCAGGACGGCGCCGCCTACGCGGAAATCCAGCTAATTCCCATAGATACCCCAGACGAGACCGTGGTCGTGACGGGGGCCGAGGTCTACCACTACCAAGGCTATGAAGACGGCGAATACTGGGTCGAAAAGGACCGAGAAGCCGGAGGTTCCTTCCGCGCGCCCGAAGCCGGCGTCTACAAGATGGCCGTACTGACCGAGGGCGACAACACGTCCACTCGCGCCAACGTACAGACACGCCTGTACCACTCCCCTGGATTGTTTCGATACAAGTGCTGCGTAGGCTCGTTCGCGCTCATCTTCGGCATGTTCATCTTGTTCATGTGGCGTTCCAATGAATCCGCTCGGTACGAGGACTGATCCATGGACCAGCGCATTATGTTCTTGATCATCGTATCGACGGGCTTCACCATGCTTGCCGCCATGCTGCCCATGTTCTTCATGATTCTCTTTACGGTGATCCGGCAGCATCATGTGCGAACGGCTACCCAACACCAACTCTCCACAGCTAGCTCCGGGACTGACGCATGAAGACCACCATCCTGACCTTCATCGGGTTCGCTCTGTTCGGTAGCTCTACGCTGTTCGCCACCGTCGCCGACTACAAGGGCTGGGGCCTGTCGTCTGAGACCCCGTCTGCGGACGTACGCGCGGGTAGCGCACGAACCGGCCGCACCATCATTGGTGGCGGATTGCATGGCGGAAAGTAGTAGCGGGGACTTCCCTCCGCGCTTGGTCCTCCTGGCCTCAGTCTTCGCCGTTGCCGCTGCTGGGCTCGTCTATGAGCTCGTCGCAGGCACGCTCTCGACCTACCTCTTGGGTGGGTCAGTGCTCATGTTCAGCCTGGTCATTGGCTGGTTTCTCTCTGCAATGGGACTCGGCGCCTTCCTGGCCCAGTACGTGCATGACGAGCTTGAACGGGCGTTCGTTGCGGCTGAGATTGCCCTGGCCTTGGCCGGGGGAACGAGCGCCATTGTGCTGTTCGTCTCCTTTGCTGTGTCTAGCCCTGGCTACCCAGTGGCGGTGGCACTCGTCTGCGGAATTGTCGGCGCATTGGTTGGGCTAGAAATCCCGTTGCTCCTTCGGATTCTTGAGGCACGTGGCACCGTTCGGGTGGCGGTCTCACAAGTGCTCGCACTCGACTACGCAGGCGCGTTGATTGGCTCGATTGCCTTTCCACTTCTGCTGCTACCACGCCTTGGAATCGTGCGAAGTGCGGCGTTTCTCGGGCTCATGAACCTGGCCGTCGCCATTGCCACAATGGTGTGGATGAGCGACCGAATCCCTCGTAAGCGCCCGCTCATCATCTCCAGTGTGTTCACCGGCGTCCTGCTGGTTGGGGTCTTCTTCACCGGCATGCAGACCACGACCTTCATCGAGGACCGCCTGTATACAGACCGCGTGATTGTGGCCGAGAGTTCCCAGTACCAGCGCATCATCGTGACCAAGTGGCGCGACGACGTCCGCTTGTACCTTGAAGGTCACCTTCAGTTCGCCACCAGCGACGAGTACCGCTACCACGAGTCCCTGGTTCTGCCGGTTCTCGCCTCCGCCCGAGCCCCGGTGCGCGTCTTAGTGCTCGGCGGCGGGGACGGCCTCGCCGCACGTCGAATCCTAGACTTTCCCGGCGTACAGAGCGTGGATCTGGTTGATCTTGACCCGCGACTGACCCAGCTTTTCTCGTCCCATCCCCTACTCACGGGTCTCAATGGAGACAGCCTGAGCGACCCCCGTCTGACGGTCCACAACGAAGACGCAGTGGCCTTCTTAGAGGGCGTTGAGGGAACGTGGGACGTCATCATCATGGACCTGCCAGACCCCAACGACGCGTCACTCTCTCGCCTATACGCCGAGAGTACGTTCAGCATGGCCCTGAGACGCCTCGCAGACGACGGCGCCTTGGTCACACAAGCTACAAGCCCCTACCACGCACCCGACGCCTTCTGGTGCATTGCCAGAACCCTCGAAGAAGCCGCTCAAGGGCCGGTTCTACGCTCCGTTCATCCGTATCATGTGCACGTGCCGAGCTTCGGTGAGTGGGGCTTTGTCCTGGTCACGCCCATCGCCCGCAACGTCCGCACGCTTCAGCTGCCGGACGACACGCGGTACCTCGACATGGCAACGCTGGCGTCCATGTTCCAGTTCCCCAGAGACCTACAGCGGCGAGAGGTCGAGGTGAACCGACTGAGCAACGCGGCCTTGGCGCGGTACTACACACAGGGATGGCGGCTGTACGCCGAATAATCACGCAGAGCGAAAAGATGGGAACCGACCCAGCCGCTCATGCGTGTAGTCATTCGGAGGCAGTCTACACACGGTGAGCCGCACATTCGACGACCCCAATGCTCTGGACTCTGACGCACTCGTGCGTGCCTACGGGCCTGTGGTGTGGAGTCTGTGCCGGCGGCTCGACCCAGAGCCCGAAGACGCCTACCAACATGTATGGGAGCGCGTATTGACGCGCGTGCACCGCTTTGACCCCGCAGGTAGCGGCAGTTTTGCGACGTGGTTGCGTACAGTGACGCGTCGTCTGCTCATTGACCGGCATCGTCGTCGTACGGTTCGTGGGCCGGTTGTGGAACCTCGCGAACTGACAGGCTCTACGGTCGCTGTGGATGACGCATTAGACGCCCACAGCCGTCGGCAGCGGCTTGAAGACGCTCTTCCTGGACTGCCAGCAGACCAGCGCCGCTGCGTGGTTCTCCACCACATCGAAGGCCTCTCCCTCGACGCCATTGTCGACCTCGAAGGTGTGCCACTAGGCACGGTCAAGTCGCGCCTTCACCGAGGTCGGGCACGCCTCGCCACCCTACTCGGAGGCCACCGATGATGGACCTGTACGAACAGCTCTCTCGCTTGATGGACGCAGACCTCCCAGCGGAGGACGCTGCTGCACTGCGCAAGCGCATCGAGACGGAACCGGAGGTACAGGCAGCGTGGCAGGCCATGCAGCAGCTGAGCGATGACCTGAACGACCTGCCTGAGCAGCTGCCCGTCCCGCCAACCCTTCAAGCGACAGCACCGCGTCCGGCGAACCGTGTCTCCTATTGGCCCCTCGCTGTCGCCGCAGCCTCCCTGCTCGTCGCCGGTGGGCTGTGGATGCAACCGTCCCCCGTGACCGAGCTTGCCCTTGGCTATGGTGTGCAAGCTGTCGACGGTGATGCCGTACTGCACGTCATGGGCGTCGATGTCGCAATCTCAGGACGCGCGGCTGTTTCTGTGGAACCTGTCGGTGACCTGCCCCGTGTAGACATGTCGGAGGACCCCATGAATGCTCTGACCCATATTGGCGCTGTCGCCGCTGGCGCGCTCATCACCGTCGCCGTCTACGAAGGCACTGCCTCAATCACGGACAGCGACGGCAGCACTGTTGTTGTTCACCCAGACTCCCCGGTGACCGTTCACTCTGGCGGTCCAACACCATCCGCTATTGTCGCCACCCCTCGCGTTGAGCTGGCTGAGCCGACCTCGTCAGGTAGGTCCGTCGAAGCCCTTCAACAGCGAATTGCCGAACTTGAGCGAGAGAACGAAGGCTTGGCAATGGTCGCGACTCTCGCCCAAGGACAGCTCGCTGTCGTCGGGGGTGAGCCTGTCGAGTGGCCACAGACCGTTCCCGCCTACCAAGAGCCGGAGCGGTTCGAGGCCGCGGTTCTTGAGGCGACAGCACAGATTCCAGGCGCTTCCGTCCTCGACATAGACTGCCGCGAGTACCCCTGCATCGCGCACATTGACCTCGACCCAAACGAGGCCGGTACCGTCACCGACTGGAGCGCCTACATTGAGCCTATCGGCTCGTCTCTCACGGGTGGAGAGGAGGACGTAGGCGTCATGGCCATGGTCAACCAGAGCGATGGCGACAACGGCCAGAGCTCCACCCTCTCCATGGCCCTGTCGGACGAAGACGGCGAAGGCGCTGCCGACCAGCGAGTGGAGTCACGGGTACGCGAGTTCTACCAAGAGCAGCACGAAGACGGTCTGTAGGTCGAGACCCACTCAGCGGGCTCGGGCAACTCCAGTAGTGATGACTTCGTCGCCGTCCCAGTCCAAGATGACCACCTGGTCGATGAGGGGCGACTCCATGTCTATGCCAGCGAATGACAGCTCCATGTCGTGTGCCCCAACACACCGAGACACGACGTCTGGCCGAATGAGTGTGAGCACCAGATCATGCTCCTGCCGCTGCATTGTGAAGCTCGGCATCGGCGCGCAATAATGGCCGAGATTCGACAACGTGAGCCGAATGTCGCCATGGTGGGAAAGTGCACTCAAGACAGCAGGTCCCACCGGAGGAGCGCTTCCCAGCTGCTCGTAGTGACCCACGGTGTAGGCGAAGTCAGCCGAGACAGCTGCGACTGGAACATCCGGAGGTGTGGGTAGGACCTCTGGCGATGGGCTCGAACAGGCAGACACGAACAAAGAGATGAAGACCAACATGCGCATCAGAAGCTCCGGGGTTGACCGGCGAACGACGACGCCACGCGCGCCTTACACCTACGCGCCACGGACGCGGCAACACCGCAGCTAGAAGAGGCCCAAACGATACGGCGCGAGTACCGTTTCCGCCCGTCCGGCGTCTTGGCAGGACCGGTGGTCAATCGCCCACAGCTCGCCGCCACCCAAAAGGGTTCGTGCCGCTAGGAACACGCGTCCCCGGTCGTCTACAACGGCGTCACTGAGCCACTGAGTGCTGTCTGGGCCGCGTGTCCAGTCGCCAGGCCAGCCGCAGTACATCCCGTAGTCGCCATTGCCCCGGTCCACCACAACGATGACGTCGCCATTTTCCGCCTGAACCCACTGGTCCACGCGCTCCTGACGCTCCGACTCGTCCCAAAGCGGCTCACCGAGCCCCTGGTCCTTCTGCAACGAGACCACCGTGCCGTCAAAAGCTGGCTGCGAACCGCTATAGCTGCCGGTCTTGACCCAGACATTGCCCGGTTCTGCCCCCGCACTGATCTGAGGACTCGTTCCGGTGGTCCACTCATGTACGACCACACGGGTATCGGGGTCAATGGCCAAGACTCGACCGTCCAGCGGCAACCACTCTTGGTCACGGTCAAAGCGCTGCAGCGCAACGAACACCAAGCCGTCTACGAACGCCATGGAGGATGCTTCCGGCAGGCCATCCGCGTCGGCGTAGGGACTCAAGTCGACCGTATTCAGCACTTCGCCAGAGGTTGGGTCTCGAAGCTCGAGCGAATCACGCCCGTACAGGCTCACCCACAGCACACCGTCGATCAGCAGCGCATCGTGTGGGTTCGCCGCCTGTCCAACACCGTACTCCGCCAGCGGAATCTCCCACTGGCCTGGCTGATACAGCCGAATCGTATCGTTCAGGTACCCGTTGATCTGAACAACCTGGCCTCCGGTGACCACCACAAAAGGGTCGCCTGAGGTCGGCGCTAGATTCGCGTTCACTTGGCCGGTCGCCAAGTCCAAGACTGAAAGCGCTCCCGTCGAGAAGTCGGTTGTGGTCATGACAATGCCCGTGGCCTCACCAGACACACCCGCAATGGTGCTGTCCAACACGTCGACCGGCTGCGTACACGCCATCAACCACCACAACATCATGGCGCCCACCGCAGGGTCAACAGCCCCATCCGCCCGGCCAATGGGTAGCCAGTAAAGTCGGTAATGGCTGTGTCTACGCGCACGTCATCTGCCTCGCTCAGCGGGTTTCGGTCCACCGGTTGTACCCGCTCGTCGAACAGGTTGCTCACGGCAAGTTCCAGCGTCATGCCTGCGGTCAGCTCAGCGCGGGCAAACACGGCATTCAACACCCGCCCGGGGCTCGGCAGTTGGTTGGCCGGGTCGAGGTAGCTGCGCGACGACACACTGATCTGATGCCCAAACCGGCACGGCCCAGCGGTCACCCCCGTCGCATTCTCAACGACGACGGCCGGAGTTCGTGGAAGAGCCTTTCCTGCATAGGCCGCCAGCGGACTTCCATTTGACGAGTGCGTGAACGACGCCGACCCACGTACATCCAGCGGCCCCCACTGCCCCTGAGCAAACAGTTCCACACCGGCAACCTCGGTTTGTTCCAGGTTCACCGGGGACGCTGTGCGCTGGGCATTCTGGATGTACACAATGCCATCCTGCCGCCGAACGTAGAACGGCGTGACCTCAACGCTACCGTTCTGCCACAACGCTACGACGCTCACGTCCACCTGTGTGCCCACCTCGGGTCGCAGGTCCTCATTGCCCACAATCGCGCCGCGGTCGCCGTACAACTCCAGCAGGTCGGGGGGGCGAACCGTACGCTGTACACGGGCTTTTAGCGACCACACCTCACCCAGACCCAGTCGGGTACCTAGCGACGGCGTCAGGGAGACCTCTGGGCCGTCCACCGACTGAATCCACAGCGCTTCAACAGTCGGGTCAACCGCCAGCGTCTCGGTTCGCCAGTGGCCGACAACGCTTCCACGCACAACACCACGCTGCCGAAGGTCCTCCACCTCAGACGTCGTACCGTCGCGCGCTTGGTAACTGTCCAGCCGGCCATCCAACACCACACTGCCGGACAACGCATCCGACGGAACCCACGACTGGACCGCCCGAAGCCCAGCACTCACCGCCGTATCGCGGGTCTCACTAGACGACGGCCCCAGCTCGGAGAGCGGGTCAATCAGACGCTCTTCGCGCACACTGGCCCACCCGCGCAGCGTCGTAGAGCTACTGTCCGTGCCGCGAATGAGCTGAACACTGCCCAAATTACGCCACAACGCGAACCGAAGCGCGCCAGTCAGCCCGCCGGCAGGTCCAGGAACACCCGCCTCAGACGCCGTGACACTGTCCAAGAACGTGAGCCTGGCTCCTCCTAGATCAACGGTCGCGGTGGCATGAGCAGACAGCTGGTGGGTGTCGTTATTGACCCGCTCGCGCGTGGTGTCATCGGTCAGATTGAACCGGGTGGCGCTGTCATCAAACCACGCAAAGTCCCCCTCGCTGACGAGCACATCGGTCATCACCATCCCGCGGACTCGCTCGCCCTCTCCACGCCACGCACCCGCCAGTCTGCCGGTTCTCAGGCTACCAAAGCCAGCCATCAGCATGGGGCCTTCGCCATCTGCCGAGTGCAGATTGACCACGCCACCCATGGCATTTGCACCCAGCTCTGCCGGCACCCCACCCCGGTACACATCGACCGCACCAAACGCCTGTAGCGGAAGCTCGCTGAGGTTCACCGTTGCACCTCCATCCGGGTTCAGCGGCACACCGTCGAGCAACACCAAGGTCTGGCGCAAGCCACCCCCTCGAACGCTCACCCCGGACGCATCTCCGAGTCCACCCAAGCGGCGTACGGTCGTGCCAGGAGCCACGTCCACAGCAGAGGCCACATCCGCGCCAGTCGCCAGTCGCTCGTCCACGTCGACCACCGTGACAATCGCGCTCGTGCTCTGCGGGTCGCGAACGGGCGCCTCAACGACAATTGTCGCGTCCGGTTCAGCGAGTGCAAGCGCACACCACAACAGCATGGGGTTCCTAGGGTCGTCGACGCCCGTAACCACCGCACTGCTCAGAGGATAGGCCCCAGTTCCCTGTGTAGGAAATCACCGCCATGTCGCTCTTCGAGACCCTTCGCCAAGACTGGAAACCGGACCACATCGCTGTGCAGATGGGCGATGAGACGCTCACGTATGGCGAGCTGACTGACCGCGTTGCTCACGGACGCGCCTGGCTTGCACAGCAAGGGGTTCGCCCCGGAGCCGTCGTCGCCGTTCGATTACCGAAGACCCCTGACTTCTTGGTGCTGATGCTCGCCGTCGTCAGCGCCGGAGCCGTCTTTCTGCCCATCAATCCGCGCAGCACACAGGCCGAAACCAACGCCATCGTACAAGATTCTCAGCCGTTCTTGGTCATCCAAGAGGTGCCGTTCGTCAGCCACCTTCGGGGGGTGCCCGCCGCGATTTGTGATCCGGAGGCCGAGGCCGTCCGTCTCACCACAAGCGGCACAACCGGTCGTCCCAAAGGCGTTCCCCTGTCCCACCGGAACATCCTCGCCATGGTCCAAGGGCTGAACACCGCCTGGGGATGGTCCGCGAGTGATGTGTTGCTGCACACCCTGCCCGTCCACCACGTGCACGGCCTGTTCGTGGCTCAGCTCGGCGCCTTGCTCGCCGGAGCGACTGCCATCTGGCACGACGGCTTCACCTCGGACGCTGTCTTGCGGGACCTCCCTCGCTGCACCGTTTTCATGGGTGTACCCACGTTCTACCATCGCCTCTTGGCGCACCCGGACCTGGGCTCGACCGACCTGTCGAACATGCGGCTGTTCACAAGCGGTAGCGCTCCGCTACAAGCCTCTGACCACGAAGCGTTCAGCGCGGTCACGGGCCACGCCATCTTGGAGCGCTACGGAATGACCGAGATTGGCATCGTCCTGTCCAACCCTCTAGACGGTCCCCGAGTACCCGGACGAGTCGGCTACCCTCTGCCTGGAATGCGCGCGCGAATCGTGGTTCCCGGCCTCGAAGAGCACGTAGATGACGACGTTGTAGGGATGCTGCACATCAAAGGACCGAGTGTGTTTTCCGGCTACCATGACCGCCCAGAGGCCACCGCAGCTGCCTTGCTCGACCACGGCTGGATGCGCACCGGAGACCTGGCCAGACGGGACGAAACCGGCAGCATTCAGATTGTCGGGCGCCAAGACCACCTCATCTTGACCGGAGGCTTCAACGTCTACCCAATGGAGGTGGAGACCGTGCTGTGCGAACAGCCCGGCGTTGGCGAAGTCTGCGTGTACGGACAGCCTGACGCAGACCTCGGACAGGTCGTGTGCGCCGCCTACGTGGGCGACGCAAGCGAGTCCGACCTGCGCACAGCGGCTCGACTGGCACTGTCTGGGTACAAGGTCCCGCGTCACTACGTACGTCTCTCCGCACTTCCGCGAAACCCAACCGGCAAGGTCATGCGAGCCGCCCTCCCCCCGCTACCGCACACCGACTGACCGCTCGGCTATAGTCGCGCCCTCGGAGACCTCCCCAATGGACGAGCTACCGCTAGTCAGTGAAATTCGCGATGCACGTCGTCGCCTCGAAGAGGTGTCACCTGCGAGTGAGCACCTTCAGCTGATCGAGTCGGCAAGGATGGCATTGTCCATCTTGGAACGGCACCATCAAAAGCAGCCCGACCTCGACTTCGGCACGCTCCCAGGAGACGACATCCTGCCAACGGTGGCGGAACGTTGGATACACCTGGCGGACATCGCCATTGTCGACCAGGTCGGCACCATCGACCAACGGCTGCTGGCACGCCGAAGCCAGCTAGACGGACTCGCCGATGCCCTGCGGCCGCTGTCAAAAGACGAACGCTTGAACAGCAGCCAGCTGCATACGCTTCGCCACGAGCAGCATGAGCTGCTCAAGAGTCCCAAGTACACCGAACAGATGGCAGAAGTTGCACGCATTGCAGGCTTGCGCGACGAGCTGTACGCAGAGCTCGGCCCCAAACAAGGGCGCCTGGCAGGCGTGGCTCCCAGCCGGCACATGATTCAGACCTTCCAACAGCAGCTGGCGTGGATTGACACCGCAGTCCTCGATGAAAACGGAGTCACCGGTTGGCGTGCGGCAACGATTGCCAGCAGCCTTCTCGAAGTCGTCCAGAGCTGCTTGGTAGAGACCGGATTCGCTCTGCCAGTTCCAGCCCCAGGCGTGCTGCCGGAGACGCCCGACCCTGAACAGGCCGAGTACTGGTTGCAGTGGACCAAGGACCAGCGGACCGAAATCCTGCTCTTGGGCGATGCACTCAACGGCCAGTCCATTGCCCTTCAGGCCGAGGTAGACGCCCTCGACGAACAGATGCGTCAGCTCAACCAACGCCTCGTGGAGTACCTCGGATGACACTGATTCAAGGACGCTGGACAGATTCTGTCCACCAAGGTCTACAGAACATGCTCACCCACTACAGCCGCCCACTACCGGAGCGACCGGTGGCAGTTTTCGACTGGGATAACACCTGCATTACGGGAGATATCGGCGAAGCCGTGCTGCGGCATCTGGACACCAGCCACCACCCCGGATGCGTGGCCAAGTACCTAGAGCTGTGCGAGACCTACGACAAGAGCGTCGGCTACACCTTCTGCGCCGAAGCTCTAGGCGGGCTGACCGAGGGCGACGCCGAGACCCTTATCAATGAGGTCATCGACCGCCAGATCGCCGCTGGCAGCATTCAGGCACGGCCAGAGATTGAGGCGCTCATGCATGCCATGACCGACTCAGGCTGGGATGTGTGGATGGTAACAGCATCCGCACAGCCCATCGTTCGGGCGTTCGCACCCCGCTACAAGCAGCCTGCTGACCGGGTCATTGGTGTGGAACTCGCGGTCAAGAACGGCGTCATTCAGCCCACACTCGCAGGACCACTCACCTACCGGCAAGGCAAAGTAGACGCCATTGACCAGCGCATTGGCAGACGCCCCACCTTCGCTGCCGGCGATGCGCTCACCGACTACGAGATGCTCCACGCAGCACCGCACGCCCTACTGTTCGACCACGGCAATGCCGAACTGCTGACCGCCGCAGAGAGCCGCGGCTGGTGGGTTCAGCCGCCCTTCTAGCGAGCGACGCACTCGAGACCGGCAATGTCGTCTTCTTCTTGAAGCTCGTCCAGGTCAATCGCGCACTGGTCTTGCAGAGCTTGGCCAGCATCTGAGAATGCAGTGCGTACCTCGTCGCAGTTAAAGTCGGGGTCGTCCGCATGGCAGGTGCACACGTAGTCGACGTAGTCCTGGCAGGGCTGGTCGATTTCGCACTCGGCACCCAGGGCCACAAAACCAAACACGATCACAGCAAGTCGCTTCATTCCCGCCTCCGCTAGGTGGACACACCTGGGCCGCACGGTAGTCCGTCTGCGCTGGATTGGCGACGGACTGTTACGCCGCCCCCGAACGGAGGACCCATGTCAGACGACAACGACCCGGTCGATGCGCTGGTTGTGCGCGGATTGACCCGTCGCTACGGAAAACGTGTCGTGGTCAAGAACCTCGACCTGAGCGTCAAACAAGGCGACATCTACGGGTTTTTAGGCCCCAATGGCGCTGGCAAGACCACCGCCATGCGCTGCATGTTGGGGCTGATCGCCCGGAACGGCGGAACCGTGAAGATCTTCGGTGACAGCAACCTGGTGCGCTCACATGCGCACATTGGTGCCATCATCGAGAATCCAGTGTTTCATGGCTGGCTTTCCGGTAAGGAAAACCTTCGCTTGTCCGCGTCGTACGCGAACATCCCGCGGAGTGAACGCAAGAAGGCCATCGAAGAAGTTCTCGAGCGGGTGAACCTCGCCGAGCGCGCCCGCGACAAGGTTCGCAGCTACTCCTTGGGCATGAAGCAGCGCCTGGCCATTGCCCGCGCCTTGCTCGCAAAGCCCAAGTTGCTGTTCTTAGACGAGCCGACCAACGGTCTCGACCCACGCGGCGTTGTCGAGCTTCGCGAGTTCATCGGTACGCTCGCCACGGAAGACGGCATCACCGTGTTCATCAGCTCACACCAGCTGTCTGAAGTCGAGGCCCTGTGCAACCGCGTCGGCATCATCCACCACGGTGAACTTCGTGCAGAGGGCAACGTGGCAGAGATGCTGATGTCCGACAAACCCCTGCTCGACGTCACAGCGTCCGATCCCGGGGCACTCGCCGCTCACTGCACGGAACGCCCTGACGTCACCGTGCTCAAGGCCGCTCGCGGTGTTGTCCGTGTTCGGCTGGATGACATCGATGCCGCCATGTTCAACGCGGCCCTCGTCCAAGGTGGTTTTGAAGTCTCGGCATTGGTTCCAGCTACGCGCTCACTAGAAGACCTGTTCTTGGAGGTGACCGCATGAGTCCCGCACACTTCATCGGCATCTGTGGAGCAGAGACCCGCAAGCTGTTCTCACGCCTGACCGCCCGACTGGGCTTGGTCGTTGTCGCCTTCACTGCCGTCTTTACAGTCCTGTTCTTGAGCTGGCTCGACGGCTCGCAGATTGGCTTCTCAAGTGTCGATGGCCAAGGCATGGTCAACGAGTCGACACTTGGCGGCATGCTTGACCTGACCGGTGCGAGCACGCTCATTCACACCCTGTGGTCGCGAAACGTGATGTTCATGGGACGCCTATTCATCATTGCCCTGGCAGCGTTGTCCGTGGCATCGGAGTTCAGCGCGCGCACCCTGCGTGAAGACGTGCTCCGTCCCGTCCCCCGCTGGTCCATTCCCGCCGCCAAGTTTGTGGCGCTGACCATCTGGGCCGCCCTGTCATTGGTGGTGACCTTCCTGTTCTCCGCAGCCCTCGCCCTTCCCATTCAGGGCATCGGCGGGCCGTGGGGCAGCACCATTCTCGCGTACATAGCGACCCTCGCCGGAGACATGGGCTTCATCGGAATCACCATGCTTGTGGCGTTTGCCACGCGTTCCGTCGTTGGTAGCATCATCGTGCCGTTCATCTTCTGGCTGCTCAGCTCCATTGCCGGACTGGTGGTACTCGCTGCCAACAGCATTCTCATCAACGTCATCGAGTTCTTCCCAGAACAGGCGGCACAGCTGCAGATCTGGGCCGACCGTGTAGCTACCTTGAACTTGTGGCTACCGAGCTCCGGACTTGAGCTGTGGTGGACCGCCGCCCTCGGTAATTCCTGGGCATGGCAGTCGGTCTTGGTCTTGGTCTTCATCATTGGGTCAACGACCACCCTGACAGTCGTCGTCTTCCAAAACCAAGATGTGCCGTAGCCCCTACCCTCGAAAGGCCAGCGGCTACCCTCGAAAGGCTAGCCGCACAACTCAAAAGGCTAGCGGCTAACCTCGAAAGGTAAGCGCTAGCCCAGAAGCGAACGGTTGGTAGCGCCGAAGCGCTAGTCGTTCGAGCGACGTGCGTCCTTCTTGAGACCACGGTCGCGGCGAATCGTCACCTTACGGCCACGCCAGCTCGCACCGCGCAGGGAGTGGATGACGTCGTCGACGGCACCCTCTTGCACGTCTACCAGGCTGAACCGGTCGCGAATCTTGATGTTGCCAACGGCACCACGGTTCACGCCGCTCTCGGCCACAATCGCGCCGAACAGGTCGCCCGGACGCATGCCCGATTCCGAGCCCACATCGATGAACAACCGGGTCCAGTCGCTGTCCGTCTCGCTCGTGGTCCGCTTGCGCGAGTCACGCGGCTCGCCCTTATGACGAACCTCATCAAACTCGCGAACGTACTGAATGGTGCCCGAGGCTTCGTCGGCCATGCGCAGAAGTGCCGCGATGATACTGGTTGCCTCGTTCTCTTCAATCAGCTCTGCGGCAAGGTCGGTGTAGTCACCGCTCTGCTCGGTCAGTGAAGACAGAATCTGCTTCTTGAGTTCACCGAGTCGGTTGACGCCGACCTGCTGGAGGGTCGGAACTTCGCAACGCTCAATCGCGCGCTTGGTGATGCCTTCGAACATGCGCACCTTGCGGCGCTGGCTCGGCTCGAGGAAGCTAATCGCCGTTCCTTCGCGACCGGCACGACCGGTGCGGCCAATACGGTGAACGTACTGCTCGGCTGCAGCAGGAATGTCGTAGTTGACCACGTGTGAGAGGTGGTCGACGTCGAGTCCGCGAGCGGCAACATCCGTGGCCACAACCAGGTTCGCCCGGCCTGCGCGCAGCTTCTGCATGACGCGGTCACGCTGCACTTGGCTGAGTCCACCGTGAAGGGCTTCGACGAGGTAGCCACGCTGTGACAGGTCGGCTGCGACCTCGTCCACTTCAATGCGGGTACGACAGAAGACCAAGGTAGACGTTGGGTCTTCGAGGGTCAGCACGCGAACCAGAGCAGCACGCTTGAGGCGCTTGGGCACCAAGTACGCCTTCTGGGTAATCTTAGCTTCCTCACCTTCTTCCAGCGCTTGACGCTTGACTTCCACCTTGATGGGGTCTTTCAGAAGGCGCTTGGCCATGCCCTGAAGATGGTGTGGGAAGGTCGCGGAGAACAGTGCCGTCTGGCGCTCACCCGTGAGGTTCTCGAAGATCGACTCAATGTCTTCTTGGAAGCCCATGTCGAGCATCTCGTCCGCTTCGTCCATGACGACGAACTTCGCGTCCGACAGGTCCATGGTCTTGCGACGCAAGTGGTCGAGCACGCGGCCTGGCGTACCAACGACCACGTCACAACCGCGACGAAGGACTTGGGTCTGCAGGTGCATGGGCGAGCCGCCGTAGACGGCCAATACGCGAATCCCGTGGGGCTTGCCGTAGCGACGGAAGTTGTCCGCCACCTGCATGGCCAGCTCACGTGTCGGGCACAGCGCGAAGCAGACCGGACGGCCATTGAGCTTCATGGTGGCCATTTGGTTGATGATGGGCAGCGCGAAGGCTGCCGTCTTTCCCGTGCCGGTGCCTGCTAGACCCAGGACATCACGCCCGTTCAGCATCAGCGGAATCGCCTCTTCCTGAATCGGAGTCGGCGTGTCATAGCCGAGCTTTGCGACCTCATGAGTGAGCCGCTCGTCCAAGCCAAGCGATGCAAAAGTAACGGTTTCGGATTCTGTCGACACGGGGGCCCCCAAAGGCTTCAAGCCGCCGCTTGTAGTGTGGCGGACCGGATCAGTCGAGCAGGTGACCCCGAAACCGTCGTACACTGTCGCTGGAGGTGCCGGTGAACAGAACGGTCATATGGCTCGCAGTGGCCTTCATGGCGTGCGAATCTACCAATCCAGCACGATTCGAAGGCGACAACGCTTTCGAGTGTGAGGATGGCGCCGACAACGACCGCGACGGAGCCTTCGATTGCGCCGACTCAGATTGTTTCGGCAGTCCGTCTTGCGACGACTACATCCCGCCAGATCCAGATCCAGGCACCGATCGGGACACCGAAGACGACTCTACCGGGTTCACCGATGACCCCGATGCCATTGCCGATCACCTGCGGACCGTCACTCTCGTCTACACCCAGACGCACGATATCGGTGCCGGAGATCCAGGGATTGATGCGCTGGCCTGCGAGTCGTACGACATCTGCGACTGCGTCATGGAGATCAGCGGCAGCGGAACCTTCGTGAGCGCCGAAGACGACCTAGTCGTGTTCCAAGGAACCTGGCAAGTCTCCAACTTGGAGGACGAAGGCAGTTGCTCCGAAGCGATTCGCGGTGGCTCATGGGTCCCCGAGAGCGGCGAAGCCTTCCACTCCTTCCGCTTCCGGGCCGATGACGAGCCTCCAGAGGGCACCCAACTGGTCCAGCTCGACCAGTGGATGGCCCACGCGAACGAAGCCGACGTTGACCCACGCCCGCCAAACCTTGTCGCGAATGAGCAGTTCGGCATCTGGCTGATGAACGCGAGCTTCGACTCAGAAACCAACAGCGCCGACCATACCGAGACCAGTACAGGCATCATCGAGCTGTTCACCGACCGGGTAGAACACCACCTTGTGGTTAGCTTCGGCGAATAGGACGCACCCAGTGTGCTTGAGGTAGACGTGCGAGCTTACATTTTTCTGCTCATGGCGACGGCATGTGGCGGCGAACCCGAGGGGTTCTTCGCTGGTGACTGTAGCGACAGCATCGACAACGACGGCAACGGTCTACAAGACTGCGCAGACCCAGGCTGTGCCGGCGACTTCGACTGTCCGGGCATTGTTGATGGAGACACCGACTCGGACACGGAGTTTGGCACAGACAGCGACACCGACCCAGACACGACGGTGGACGTAGACACCGATCCCGACACCCAAGCCGACAACCCCATCCCACAGGCGCTGGCAGAGAATCCACCCGTCTACGACTCGGCCTGCGACGGCGAGAACGGCGGACAGGACCCCGGCGCGCTGGTGTGGCACCTTCACAGGCTCACATTCACTGGGAACACCATCCGTGGGTACGCCGTCCTGGGCATGCGTGCGAACCCCGCCTGGCAGGCGGGTCCGGGCTACGATTGTCAGCTGACCTGGTCGGTGTTCGGCACCAAAGGCACACCGGTCAACTGTACCGACTGCGACTACAGCCTGCCTCTCGACCTGACGCTGCTCACCAACGAGTCCACCTGCGACCCGGCCCTCATCCAGTCCCTCGCCGGCCCGCGTGACGTCACGTACAACGTCACTGTCACCAACGGCCAAGCGGAGGTGTTCTACACGGCCAGTGGCAATCGCTTTGCCACCGGAACCGCGTCGGACACCGCCATTGACTACCGAAGCCTGCCGACCTGCGCAATATTCTAGACGCGTCTACAGCGAGTCCGCGCTCATCTCCAAGATGAGCGCCTCGGCACCCGCCCACTGGTCGTGGGTGAATGTGCCGCCAGTGACAACGTCGTCATCAAACCGAGCGGTGGAGATATACTTGGCATCTTCGGACACACCGGGTGCACGCACGACCCACATTGAGCCGTCCTCACGGTCGATTTCAACGCGCTCAAAGAGCGGCGAGCCGAGCGCGTAGGTATCCGTTCCAGCTATCGGGAACAGGCCCATGGACGACAGGACGAACCATGCTGAGAGCGTGCCACTGTCGTCGTTTCCGTCGAGTCCTTCGTGGGTCTCATCGTACCGATTGGCCATGACCCAGCGCGCCGCTTCAGCCGACTGGTCCCGGTTTCCCGCGAGCGACCCAAGGTAGGCGTAGTGCATGACGGGCTCGTTGCCGTGCCAGTAGTAGTCGTCTGGCAGCGCGTCATCTTCTTCGTCGTAGACGTTGTCCCAGTACGTCGACAAGCGCTCCATGAACGCGTCACGGTCCCCGCCATGCTGAACGTCAATGAGTGCGTCTACGTCATACGGGACGCCCCAGACATAGTGCCACGCGTTGCCTTCGGTGAAGTCATTGGTCCACGTCAGCGAGCGGTCCTCTTCCCACGCCACGCTGCCGTCGGCAAAGTGGCCGATGAAGAACGAATACTCGGGAGACCACGTGTTGCGCCACGACTGGGAGAGGTCGAACAGCCGGTCCGATTCCTCCGAGCGGCCCATGGCGTCTGCCCACAGGCTCATGGAGTTGTCGGCCCAGGCGTACTCTAGTGTCTTACTGGCGGGCTGGTTAGACGCCTCAAACGTCACCATTCCCAGGTCCACATACGCCTCAATCCCCGCACGCCCCGCAGATGCCTGCGGTCCGATAGATGCCGGGTATGCTGCATTGAACGCCGCAGCGGCGTCCCACCCATCCAAGTCCTTGAGGTAGCTCTCAGCGAACAGGTGCTGTGCGGGAGAGCCGACCATGCCGCCGGTGTACCCATGCGCCATTGGCCAGCGAGGCATGGAGCCTCCGTCTGCCTGCATACGGATGAGCGAGTTGAGGGTGCTGCGCTGATGTTCCGGGTAGGCCAGGATCCACAGCGGGTGCAAGGTACGGAAGGTGTCCCACAGCGACAGGTCCGTCAGGTAGTCGAAGTCTGCCGTATGGACCTCGCCGTCTAGGCCGCGGTACCGACCGTCTACGTCTGTGAAGCGCGAGGGCATCAGCAGCGAGTGGTAGATGGCCGAGTGGAAGGTGGTCTTCTGGGCGTCTGTGCCGCCACGAACGCGAACGCGAGACAGCTGCTCCCGCCACTCCCCTTCGACCTCGGCCAAGCGAGCCTCGGCATCCCAGTCGGGTTGCTCAGCGCGAAGGTTTGCAAAGGCCCCATCCGGTCCAATGTAGCTGACTGCTAAGCGCATCTGAACGGTCGTGGTGCCTGGCGGGAACTCCACCCATCCACCGGACTGCACGCCCGAGACCTCGGTGGTGTCTGCCAGCACGGTGTCGCGGTCGGACCATGTGCCCGACGCAATGGGAGCCGGCTCAAACTCGGCAACGAAGTGGGTCTGAAGGCCGGCAAAGCGAGAACTGTAGCCACCGAGCAGCCGCTGAAAGCCCGACCAGGACGCGCTCTCGACGTCAATGGACAGGTTGGCTTCGGCAATCTCAATGTCTCCGAGCGTGTGCCCCAAGTCAATGAGCACCAACGGCTCTGCCCCGGCCTCAAAGGTGTAGGTATGCAGTGCACTTCGGGTGGATGCGACAATGTCTACATGGGTGCCATCATCGAGTAGATCTGCCTGGTATCGCCCCGCCGTCGCCCACTCGCGGTCGTGCTCAAAGGGCGCTGCGCGGCCACGGTCGCGGGTGTAGCGGTCGTCCCACTGTGCGCGCGGCATGACGTGCACCGCACCGTAGTCGTTGATGCCCATTCCGTGGGCATGCGTATGGGCAAACCCCTCGATTCGGTCGTCGTCATAGTGGTAGCCAGCGAAGTGGTAAAAGCCGAGGTCGCCTGTAGACGAGCTCCGCGTATTCGGCCCCACCAAGACCATGCCGAGGGGTGCGGAAGCACCGGGGCTCACTGCTGCTACCTGGGCAGCGAGGCCGCCCGTCCCGACCATGGGATCGACCCACTCCAGCGGGTCATAGTCGGCAATCGGTTCCGACGTTGAGTCCACAGTGGGGTCCTCAGACTCAGGTGTACACGACACAAGCAACGCGAGAACAACCAGCCGCACAACAACTCCAAGCAGAGTCCCCGTCTTACACCGGAATCCGGCCGCTGGTCACATTGGTCTGTCACTCGTACCAATTTTGTGCAGGACTCGTGCTACGGTCGCAGACAGGAGACCCTCATGTCTTACTTTGACCATGTCCGCTGTCCTTCTTGCAAGGCCCACATTGACCCTGAAAAGGTTGAGGTCCAAGAAGGTGTAGCCGTGTGCCCGTCGTGCAAAGCGCAGATCGGCATCAAGGACATGTTCGGGCTCAAGGCAGCCTTTGATGAAGACGACGATGACAACATGAGCATCGACGACCTCGTTGGCGGCGGCCCCGGTAGCGGAAACAGTCCACGTGGTCGCAGTCCGTACGACTCCGCTGCAAGCGTGGCCCCGGCACCTCCGCGTCAGCCGCGCCAGATCTCAGGCCCTGGCGGCGTGCTGTCGGCGCTGGATGACCTCAAGAAGAACCGGTAAGTAGAATCTCGCAAGCTAGTGCTGTACGACGATGGCGTCCCTAAGAACTAAGTTTGCCGGATGTCAGACGTCAGGGTTCAGAAGTCAGAGCAGGCTTCTTCGAAGCCGGCGCTTAGCAAGCAAACGCAGAACGCACCCGGCGCAAGCCGGTTACTCTGACATCCGATATCTGACCTCTGAACTCCCGGATCACGGAATCACTCCGCTACGCGAGAGCTTGAGCGACGAACGCCCCCACTCGCTTGGCGAGCAACGGCTGTGCCCGTCTCTTCGCCGTCTTCAGCTTGCCGTTCGAGCGCATCTTCACAACCAGCTCAAAGTAGAACTTGATCTTCGGTTCGGTGCCGCTGGGCCGCGCCAAGACTCGGCTGCCGTCGCTGAAGTAGAAGGCGAGCACGTTGCTGGGCGGAAGGTCGAGGACCGGCGCTTTGGCACCGTCAACAAAGACCCGTGACTCTCCAGACTGAATGTCGACCATAGACTCGAGCGTGACGCCGTCTACTGAAGTGGGTGGGTCGGTTCGCAGACGCTGCATGATGGCTGCCATACGCGCGGCACCGGATGCCCCCGGAAGCGTACGCGCTTCTTGATGCCCGGCGTGAAGGCCGTGGCGACGGTAGATATCAGTGAGTCGGTCGAGCAGCGTGCGGCCCTTGGCCTTCTCGGCAGCCGCCATGTCCGCCACAATGAGCGCAGCACTGATTCCGTCCTTGTCACCCACAACCGAGCCAACACAGTAGCCAAGCGCCTCTTCATACCCCATGACAAAGCGTCCCCCGCTCGCTTCATGGGCGATTGCACGGTTCGCAATCCACTTAAAGCCGGTCAGGGTCTCAGCATACGCAGCCCCATGACGCGCAGCGAGCTTGGCGAGCAAGGTAGACGAGACAATCGACGTTGCGACCATGCGCTCTGGGCCGTCGCTCTGCCCATAAGAAAGCAGTTCGTCGGCAATGAGGGCGCCGAGCTCATTGCCAGACAGCGAGGTCCACTCATCATCGTGCTTGACCTGAACCGCCAACCGGTCCGCATCCGGGTCGTTGGCCATGACAATGTCCGCATCTAGGTCCCGTGCGAGTCGCGACACAAGGTCCATGGCACCTGGCTCTTCCGGATTGGGGAACGCCACAGTTGGAAAGTCGCCATCCGGCTGGGCTTGCTCCGCGACAACATGCAGATCCGTGTGTCCGTTCCCGTGAAGGGCGATCTGGAGCAACTCCCAGCCAACGCCGTGAAGGGGGGTGTAGGCGATGCAGACGCCAGTCGCGGGACGGACGCGGAGCTTGGCAATGGCAGCGAGGTAGGTCTCACGGACCACACCCGTGACGGACCGTACAATGCCGCTGTCGCGCAGCACGTCCAGCTTTGGCAAGCGGATTGCGGACCGGTCGGCAATGGCGTCGATAGCACTGCTGATGCCAACGTCATGCGGCGGGATGATCTGTGCGCCATCCTCCCAATACACCTTGTAGCCGTTGTCTTGGGGGGGATTGTGGCTCGCGGTGACCATGATGCCGCCAGCCGCTCCCAGATGCCGCACAGCAAAGGCGAGCTCCGGCGTCGGACACAGCGAATCGTAGGTATGCACAGGAATACCGCGACCTGCCAGGACCCGCGCAGCGTCTTCAGCAAACTCAACCGACCCATGACGCCCGTCAAAGCCAATCACGATGCCTCGGGCGACGACTGACGGCTGCACGTCTAGCAGGTACTGCGCAAAGCCTGCGGTGACCCAGCGAACCGTTGCCCGGTTCATTCGACCCGGACCCGGTCCAATCGCACCGCGCATGCCCGCTGTTCCGAACTGTAAGCGCTGCCCAAAGTGAGACGCCAGCTCCGCCGGATTTCCTCGTGCCAACACCTCCGCCCCGGCGGCTTGGGTCACTGGGTCAGGGTCCGTTGCAATCCACGCCTCAGCGGCTTTTCGTACGTCCATTAGAGTCTCTCCTGCATGCCACAGCACGGCCTCAACGCTATCACGCTGGTCTAGGAGGTCCGCATGTCCGACCCACGATTAGATGGCCTGCATTCTGACTGGTGCGTTCAGGGCGCCGCGCTGAAACGGACGCTGCGTTTCGCCGATTTCGCCGAAGCGCTTCGTGCCGTAAACGTCATTGGCGACATTTCGGAGACCGCCAACCATCATCCTGACATTGAATTTGGGTGGGGCTACGTTCGCTTGCGCGTGACAACACATGACGTAGGACGATTGACGGAACTGGATTTTGCGCTCGCTAAGGCTCTTGACCAGCGGCTGTAGTCCTGCGCCGATCTTACAACGGCTCGCCAATGATCGGCCAGGCTGGTACCTTCCGCCACCCTCGGGGAATAGTGACCGCCGGTCATTCCTTGAGGGGCAGTTGTCACAGCGGTCGACAAACCGTGACCCGACAGCAACCAACCCCGGAGACACCATGACTTCCAGCCGTATTATCGCCGTGGCCGCGGGCCTCGCCCTGGCCAGCACCGCCCTTGCCAACCCAAACACAAGCGGCGACCCCCTCTACGGTACGGTGACCTTGAACGCCGGTTTCACCCCAGACCCACACGATGTGTCGGTCCGCGCAGGCGGTGACACAGACGTTCAGACCATGAGCTTGCCGAGCAACTGTCGCGGCCACATCGTCACTGCGCAGCCAGACATCCGCGTCAACTTTACCGCTGGTAGCGCCCCCTTCCGCATTGCCTCGTGTGCATCGGAAGACACCAGCCTCATCATCAATGACCCATCCGGTGGATGGCACTGTGATGACGACACCGAAGACCGCAATCCAGTCGTCACCTTCAACGGTGCAGCAACCGGTCAGTACGACGTCTGGGTCGGTACCTACAGCGAAGGCTCCTCGCAGCCTGCAACCGTCCGCTTCACCGAGCGCGGCGGCACCATCTGTAACGGTTCAACGGGCGGTTCAGCAGCCACCCCCGCTCCATCGACTGGCGGCGGCGGCAGCGGCATCAGCGTGACCGGCGAGCCCCGCTACGGCACCATCTCCCTCGCTGGCGGCTTTGAGCCTGACCCCCACCGCGTCACCGTTCTCGCTGGCGGCGGAACCGATGTTGACGAAATTCCGAACATCCCGTCGAGCTGTGCCGGTCACATCGCCGCAGACCGTCCGGACTTCCGTCTGAACTTCACCCCAGGCTCCGCACCGCTTCGCTTTGCATCCTGCTCATCCGAAGACACCACCCTGGTCATCAACGATGCCTCCGGCAACTGGCACTGTGATGACGACAGCGAAGGTAGCAACCCAGTTGTGACCCTCAACTCCCCGCCGTCCGGTCAGTACGACGTCTGGGTTGGCACCTACGGCGACGGCCCTGCACAGCAGGCCATCCTCAACGTCTCCGAGCGCGGCGGAAACCTCTGCCAATAGGCATGTTTCGGTCGTTTTCAACGACGTAAGTCTAGGCGCCGAGTGCTTCATTGCACTCGGCGTCTTGCGTTTGAGTACCGCCCAAAATGGCCAGACGCTCAACACCTTCGACGACGACAGCGCCAAGCGCACGCCCCCCTCGTCCGCAGCAAAGCAGACCAGACTCAGGGGAGCGCTTGACGAAACCCACGTCCAGCCTGCATAAGGACTCAGCGTCACCGGAGTTCGCATGTCCTTCCTCATCCTACTGGCTCTCACCGCCTGCACGCCGCTCGAACCCATCGACTCGGACCGCACGCCAGGCACCGAGGCAGATGTCGACACAGAAGCCGGAGACACGGACGATGTGGGGACCGAGGGCACAGACGACCCAGACACCGACGACCCGGACTGTGCAGACGACGTCGGCGAGCCCAATGACAGCCCTGAAGACGCCAACGACACGCCACTTCCAGCCTCACTCTCCGGCGTCATCTGCCGCAACGACCCCGACTTTTACGCGGTCATAGGCGAACGGCGATGCGAGCTGACGGCCGACCTCGCCTTTCCAGTCGACGGCGGCAACATCGACCTCATACTGTACAGAGATGGCTTTGGTGTTGGCAGCAGCGTCAACAGCACCGGCACCGAGCAGCTTGTCTGGACCGCCGACGAGACCGATACGTGGATAATCGGAGTGGAAGGCCGCACAAATGCCGAGAACACCTACACCCTCGCCGTGACCGCTGACTGTGGTGCGGTGTGCGTGGACGACAACCGCGAAGACGATGACACCCAGCAGACCGCAGGCAATCTCATCGATCAGGTCGACGTCATTGGCCGCATCTGTGAGGGCGACGAAGACTGGTTCCGCGCGAACTCGCAGTCAGGATGCCTCGTTCAATACGTGGCCACCCCGGTGTCCCCGGCCTCCCTCTCTATGAGTGCAGTAGACGCCAACGGCCTTGGGTTCGACGCCATCCCGTCGAGTACGCAGACCGCCGTCCGCGTCATTGCCAACGGCCCGACATGGCTGCGCGCAATCGGAGACGTCGACGGCAACTACGGCCTGGCCGGCTCAAGCTCGGTGTGTTCAAGCACCGCCCGAACCTGCCCTGGCGACGACCCCTTCGAGCCGAACGACACACGCGGCCAAGCCCAGCAGACCATGTGGAACGGTACGTTTGGAGCCGCAACCTGCGACGACAATGACTGGTACAAGTTCCCAGAAGCGGAAGGCTGCACGGCAACTGTGACCGCGACCTTCACACACTCAGGCGGCGATATCGACATGGAGCTGACCGACCGTAATGGCGTAGCTATCGCCACGGGCGAGACCGGGACCAACAACGAGTCGGTGTCCGCGGTGCTCGGCCAAGGCGCGGCCTACGTACGGGTGTTTGGATACGATGGCGCCAGTAACGGCTACCGGCTGTCCACCACCCTGTCGTGCCCGTAGGCCCTACAGGACCTGACTGACGATGACCAAGCCAAGCATCATGACGAAGAACCCTGTTGAGCCAATAGCGACCACTGTGGTCACAATTCCGCTCGCCAACAGGTAGCTCTTCATCTCGGGGGCCACTCCTGCGTCCTTGGGCTCCAAGCGATAGCCGGACTGAATCGCGCTGAGCCCGCCAAACAGCGCAACAGCTGACATGAACAGGGAGATCAGCAGCCCAATCAGCGGGATGCACAAGGCGACTAGCGCAAGACTTGCCACGACCGGAGGTGCGATGATCAAGGTCCAGAGGCGTCGGGTGTTCTCCGCCCCTTCATCCGTCGCCACCATGCACACCGCACACGTTGGCCCACGGTCGCCAAACAGCAGGTCGCTGTCGTCGAACGGCTGCTTACAAACCACGCACTCACCCATGACACCCTCGCATTGCCGGCCCCCTATGGGGTCTGCACCGACAGTGTTAGCTAAGAGCATGCTCGCGTCCCTCTGGCGCGGTTGGCGAAGCATCTTTGGATGGCACGCGACCCCGACCGGCACCTTTGATTTGATTGTGGTTCCTGGCGCAGCTGTGCGTCCAGATGGGTCTGCCTCACCCGCGCTTGAACGCAGGGTCCGTGCAGGTGTGTCCCTGTTTGAGCTCGGGCTCGCACCGGTCTTGGTGGTCAGCGGTGGAGTCGTCACACATCCGCCTGCCGAGGGCATTGTAGGGGTGCGACTTGCTGAGATGCTCAAGGTCCCGTCCACAGCACTCATCTGTGAATCAACCGCGCGCACCACGGCAGAGAATGCCATGCGAACCGCCCAACTGGGCCTGGGTCAGCGGGTCTTGGTCATGACAGACGACTTCCACGTGGCACGTTGTGAGGTTCTGTTCGGACGAGAATTCAGCGAGGTCTGCGTTGTGGGCTGCCGCTCACCACACCGGATTCGACTGGGGCTGCGAGAGACCCTGGCGGTGCTGCTGCTGCTCGTTCGATAGAACGGTGAACAACCGCTCTAATATCAACAAAACACAGTAAGATACTTGACAAATCAGATCAGGCCTTGTAAGTAAACCCGGTACATTCGCTTGGGGAGCACACATGGTTCGACGCAGCTTTTTGGTCTGGATGGTCACGGGTGCTGTTGCATTTGCAGCCGATTCGAACAACGACGGATGCCAAGACGAGTACGCCGCGAATGGCGCCTGTGTCGCGGTAGACGCCACGGTTGACCCCAGCAGTACCGTTGGGGCGGGCGCCTTTGTGCTGGACAGCGCCACCATTGGCCCGCAAGTGGCTCTGGGAGCTGACGTAGTCGTGGGGTCGCGCGCATCCCTCGCAGGGCGAGTGGCTCACGCGAGCAACCCCATTCCTGTCGGCGCCAACACGGTCATCGGACGCGGTGCACAGATCGGAGCCGACCACGTACTCGGCACAGACGTCACTGTTGGGCGAGCGGTGCAAGCAGGTGCGCGACTGACCCTCGCGAATGGTGCAAGCCTCGGCTACGCAGCTCAGGTAGGAGACGACGTCACTATCGGAGCTGGTGCTGTCGTAGGCAACCTCGTCTCACTCGGCGACTTCACTACGCTCGGTGACAACGCCGTGGTTGCTCGCAGCGTCACCGTGGCCAACGCCCCCAACATTGGTGGCAGTTCGTCCATCAATGGTGTGGTTGGACCCGACGTGACATTGGCAGTCGGCGCGCGCATTGAGCAGGGCGCGCGAGTCCGCAAGCAGGCGGACATTGGCGCTGGAGCCGCCGTTGAGTCCACCGGGCGTGTCGGCCGTGCCGCAACCATCGCGGCCGGAGCCACGGTCTACGGCCGAGTTGGCCCGAATGCAACGGTGGGTGCCGGAGCCACGGTCGAGGCGGGCTCAATCGTGTCGCGCGGCGGCGAAGTGTGCTCTGGAGCAACGCTTCCCACGGGCTCCCAGGTTGCTGGCGACGGCACGTGGCCAGTAGAAGGCTGCTCGGTGGTCACCACCTGCCAGACCATCAAGACTGCCACCCCGAGCTCCACCGACGGCATCTACACCATCGACCCAGACGGCCTTGGTGGAACCGCAGCCTTCAGTGCGTACTGCGACATGACGACCCAAGGCGGCGGCTGGACGCTCATCGCCAACCTCGGAACGATTCCAACGACCAAGACCAGCTTGGTGGGTTCATCCGACTTCCTGCCATTGCTGAACGACTTCGGCACGTATGACGCCAGCGGCATGTCCAATGGTGCTGCCTTTTCGCGCATGGACCTGCTCCTGCCCGCCCTCACCAACAGCGGTGAATTTCTGGCGTTTCGGGCAAGCAATACGAACAAGCGCTTCATCTGGCCCATCGCTGACCTCACGAGCTGGGCAGCCGACATCCTCCCGCCCATCTCGTACATCAAGCTGACCCAAGACGGCACCACCTGGTTCACCCGGACCAACAACATCGTCGTGTTCAATCCAGGCGCCCGATACACCGGCTACGCGTGGAACTCCGCCTCAAACGGGTCGGGCATCAACTGTGACAACTGCGGAAACAGCTTCAATACCGGACTGTCGCATCGTGGCCTGCTGTACATGGAATCGTACGACAACACCACGTACGACCAGCAGTGGTTCCACGCCAGCCCCATGACGCTGGCGGACAGCACGGGCCCCGTCAACAATGTTCAAGACATTGCCATCTTCGTTCGCGAGACCCCCTAAGGGCCCGGTCGACACAGCCACAATCGGATAGGACCGCCGACTCTCGGAGGTTCTCGATGCTCGACATTACCAACCGCTACGGCAAGACGCTCTCCGCCGCAGGCACACGCCCGTCAGACGCTCCGGCGTGGATTGACACCATCGACAATCCCTACTTGCACGGTCTATACGCGCCGGTGACCCAGGAGCACAGCGCCGGCGAGCTCAAGGTGGACGGCAAGCTCCCCGAAGACCTGAACGGTGCCTACTTCCGAAACGGTCCGAACAGCAGGTTGGCGCCAATCAACCGCTACCATTGGTTCGACGGTGACGGCATGGTTCACGGCCTGTGGTTTGAAAACGGCACCGCTCGCTACGGCAATCGCTACGTCAACACCCGTGGCTTCGCCCAAGAACAGAAGACCGACGCCGCTATCTGGGGAGGCGTGCTCGGTCCGTTCGACTTCAAGCTACCCGGCGGCCCCCTCAAAGACACCGCAAACACCGACCTCATCAGCCTTGATGGTCGCTTGTATGCCTTGTGGTACGAGTCGGGAAAGCTCTACCCACTCAATCCCCAAACCCTCGAAACACTCGATTCTGACGCACTCTCAGCAGCGATGCCTCACCGCATCTCGGCCCACTCCAAGGTCGACCCCAACACCGGTGAGTTCGTCTTCTTTGGCTACGGCGACCGCGCTCCGTACATGCGCTACGGCGTGCTCAAGCCCGACGGCACGCTGCACACGACCGACATCACCCTGCCCGGTCCACGCCGTCCACACGACATTGGCGTGACGCCTCGCTACTCCATCTTGCACGACTTCCCGGTGTTCTTCGACCCCGAGTTCTTCAAGAAGACCGGCAAGCGCATTCCACTGTTCCACAAGGACGTTCCGACTCGCTACGGCGTCATTCCGCGCTTCGGCACAGACGCTGACGTGCGCTGGTTCGAGTTTGAGCCCTGCTACATGCTGCACGTGGTGAACTGCTGGGAAGAGGGCGATGAGGTCGTCATGATTGGCTGCCGAAACCCCGACCCGAGCCTGTCGCCCAACAAGGCAGACGGCAAGCTCGCCGCCATGCTCTCTGGCATCAAGCTGCGGGCAAATCTTCACGAGTGGCGCATGAACCTCGTCACCGGCGAGACCAGCGAGCGCGCTCTGGACGACGTGAACGCCGAGTTCCCCATGATTGCCCCCCACGTCATGGGCCACAAGAACCGCTTCGCCTACCTGCACGCCATCCCTCACGAGATTCCGGCCACCTTTGACGCCTTGCTGAAGGTCGACATCCACACCGGCAAGACCCAACGCTACGACTACGGCCCTGGCGTGTACGGCTCCGAAGCCCCGTTTGCAGCACGGCCTGGAGCCACCGAAGAAGACGATGGCTACGTGATGTCCTTCGTCACCGACACCCGCGATTGGTCGAGCCGCTGTCTGGTCTTCGACGCCCAACACATCAGCGAAGGCCCGGTGGCAACCGTACACATTCCGTTTCGGGTTCCCGCCGGCTTCCACGCCACATGGATGGATGCCTCAGAATGGGCCTGAACCCAGACGCATTTGTTGGCGCATGGGTCCTGGACGACTTTCGCATCACCTTCTCAGACGACCGGTCGCCCGTCTTTCCGTTCGGCAAAAACGCCGTGGGCCAGATTCTGTACGCCGCATCGGGTCACATGAGCGCCGTGCTGTCCCGTGCAGACCGCCCTGCCCTCACCGCCACTCGCTTAGAGACTACCGGCTCCGCTCCGGCCGCCGAGAAGGCGGCGGCCTTCGACAGCTACCTGTCTTATGGCGGCACCTGGACGCTCGATGGTGACGACATTGTTCACACTGTCACCCACGCGCTGTCCCCCAACTTGGTCGGCCAAGACAACCGCCGCCACGTCACGCTCGGCCCCGACTCCGTGACCTTGTCCTACAGCTTGGTCGCGCGCTCTGGCGTGACCCGAACCTACTCCCTGCGCTGGGTGCGACCATGACGCCAATGGAACGCGTAGAACACGCAGCGAAGGTCAACAAGACGCGGGAGGCGTTCACCCCGTTCATCGAGTCGCCCAGCGCTCGACACCATCCAGCCGGCGCGCGGGAGGCTGGTAAGGCTCGATTCGACGGCCTGCTCGGCACGTCCTTCCACCTGAACCAGCCCGGTGAGAGCGGTCGAACCGGTGCTGAGACGTCGCCATACACAGGCGAATCGCTGGGTATCGACTATCCGCACTGCCAGGTCGACGCCCTGCTGGAGGGGGTTCGCGATGCATGGGCCCCGTGGAAGCAGGCCCGGCCCAGTGAGCGCGTTGCCGTCTGCGCAGACATCCTCGAGGCGTGGTCGCAAGACGTGTTTGCCAACGCCTACGCCACCATGCACACCGCTGGCCAGGCATTCATGCTGTCTTTCGCCGGCAGTGGTGCGTCGTCCCTAGACCGCGGTCTCGAAGCGCTTGCCGCAGCACACTCCGCCATGGCCGATGTACCAGAGAGCACCGTGTTTGAGCGACGCTTTGGTCGGGGCGAGCCCGTCGTCCTGCACAAGCGCTACCGGCTGGTTCCCGTAGGAATCGCTCTGGTCTTCAGCTGCGGCAGCTATCCAGCGTGGAATGCCTACCCGGCCATTCTCGCGAACCTAGCGACTGGCAATCCCGTCGTCCTCAAGCCCCACCCGGACACCATCCTGCCCATGGCCATGGCGGTAAAGACCGCGCGGACCGTGCTCGCCAACGCCGGGTTCAACCCCAACCTGCTCGTCTTGGCCTGCGATACGTGGGACGCCCCCGTTGCCGAAGACATCCTGGCCCACGATGACGTCGCCATTGTCGACTTCACCGGCGGTCAGTCCTACGGACGGCATCTAGAGAAGGCCTACGCCCACAAGCAGGTGTACACCGAGACCGCAGGCTGTAACGCCGTTGTCATCGACTCAGTGGATGACGTAGACGCTGTGTGCCGGGCCCTTGCCACGGGGCTATCGTTGTTCTCGGCACAGATGTGTACCGCCCCTCAGAACCTGTGGCTGTCCGCGGCTGGTGTCCTCACGCCCGAAGGCAGGCTGTCGGTCGACGACTTCGTGACCAAGCTCATCGCAGCCATCGACGCTCTGTGCACCGCCCATGGCCCCGCGGTGTGCGGCGCCCTGCACAGTGCGCGAACCGTAGACGACCTGAGGGCTGCCGAACAGGCCGGTACCGTTGTGCGCAAGTCATCGTCGTACGACCATCCGGACTTCCCTGGCGCACGGACCGCGACACCCCTGCTGGTCCGCGTAGACGCAGCCGAAAGGGCCGTGGTTCAACGCGAACACTTTGGCCCCATCGGCTTCATTCTCGTGGCACAAGACCGCGACGATGCCCTGTCCAAAGCAACGTCAGACGCGCGTTCCTTCGGAGCCATCGCCTCGTACGCGTACACCACGGACAACACCTGGATGGAGACGGTACAGGACGCGTTCGCAGACGCCGGCGCGAGTGTGGGCATCAACCTCATTCGCCAGGCCCCGATGAACTTCACCGCCGCATTCAGCGATTTTCACGTGACCGGTCTCAACCCCGCTGGCACCGCTTGTCTGACCGATGCCGCATTCGTCGCGCGTCGCTTCCGCATTGTTCAGAGCAAGGTCGAGCAGCCCCTCCACTCCTAGGACACCGTCATGCGCCTCTTTCCCCTCCTTCTCTTGTGCGCGTGCGGCAGCACAGTGGCCACAGCCCCGCCTGCCGAGGGTACCGAAGCGCCTGAACGTGCGACCGTCGAGCCCGTCGCAGAGCCGGTACTCGACGGCATTCGCTTCCGTCCGGTGCTTCACGCCACCCTAGAAATCTCCACACCCGCCGGCGTCATCTGGCTCGACCCCACAACGCGCGGTCCTCTCGGTGACCCCCACAACGCCGACATCGTACTCATCACCGACGTTCACGGTGACCATCTGGACAGCGCCGGCGTGGACGCCGTCATGAAGGCAGGCACACGTGTGGTTGGACCGGCAGCAGTCAGCGAACAGCTCGCCAGCTCAACCGATGTCCTCGCGAACGGCGAGTCGCTGACGATTGGTGCTGTGCAGATCACGGCTGTGCCCATGTACAACAACCACCGCGGGCCGGAGGATGGTGTGCTTTTCCACCCGAAGGGACGGGGCAATGGCTACATCATCGAGGTTGGCAGCGAGCGCATCTACGTTGCCGGGGACACCGCATGCACGGACGAAATGAAGGCGCTCACCGGCATCACCACAGCGTTCATTCCCATGAACCTTCCGTACACCATGACCCCCGAAGAAGCTGCGGAGTGCGTCGCCGCTTTTTCACCGAACATCGCCATTCCCTACCATTACCGAGGCGCTGACAACGTGATGTCGGACCGAAGCGTGTTTGCCGACGCCTTGGCAGACACCACGGTCATTGTGGCAATGTCGGACTTCTATCCGTCGGAATAACCGGGACAACACGACGCGAGCGCTCTGGTGGGTTGGCAACCAAGAGGTAGTGAAGCACATCGCCGGTCCCGTCGATGCCGACCCGACGAGGCGAGAAACTTGGGTCCATAAGCGTGGGTGATCGGTCTGTTTCCTCCCACTCGGCAATCTGTTTCAGCCAGGGATTACCCTGCTCATCTACCCACTCCGGCACAACACGGAAGTCCTGCCACACCGTCTGACCCAGCCGGGTGAAGTCCACGCGCGCCCACTGTCGCTCCAGATCAAGCCGCGCACGGACAGTCAATCCAAGAGCAGATTCGGTCTGCGTTTGGTCAAAGACGCCACTGCGTACCTCATCGAGCGTCATTGTGAACACAGGCGCGAAGCCCTCGGGAGGACGAGCCCCAGACTCGGCCACAGACGGCGCGGGGTGGGCGTAGACGCCTGGAGACCAAGACAGCCCGAATGCCCGATGCTGCGGAAACCCAACGCCTCGCTCATCTGTTGGCCAAGAACCCGACTCGCCACGGTCGATTGCGGCAACGGCATCGACGATGACGGGGAACATGGCCGCGGCGGCGTCTTGGTAGGCGGACGGCGCGTCATCGGCGAACGCATTTCCAAGGACAGATGTTCCTTCTAGTGGCTCCGGCGTGACGTCGGGAAGCCAGTACCGGCCATCACAATCGTCGCGAAAACAGTACAAGCCTGTTCCGCCACCCATGTTTCGAAGCGGCGTCAGCTCGTCCCCCACCAAGGCGAAGAGCCACTCACCGTGCTCGAAGATGGCGTAGTCGCTGGCAACCCGCCCTTCTATCGGCACCACGTCCTCGACCCGCACCTGGCGACCACGACGCAAGTACCCCACGCGGATGTTGCGAGCGCGGCGCTGTTGCTTTCGGAACTGTCGGACTATCGGTCCAACCTTTCGTGCCGGCGTCGACTCACCGTACGAGCCGGGCGGAAACTGACAGCGCGACACGACAATCTCGCCGTCGTCGGACACCCCGACTTCACACGAGGCCGCTTCAACATCGTGAAAGCGGATGTCGTACCAGACGAGCTCAGGTGTGACCTCCACAATGGCTGTGGATGTTCGAAAGCGCGGCAGGTTGTCTGCCGCTGGATTCGCTAGCGCAAACACTACAAGCAAGGCGGTCAACATGCAGACTCCCGGTCGATTGACGGCCCCACCCAACGGACGTGGCCGACGCCGGTGATGGAAGAGCCCGGCGGCGTTCCCTCCATAAGTGTCGGCTCACACCAACAAGTTTAGCCTGCCGGCAAGCCAATCACGGGCCACGACCATCTCGTGGACTTCATCGGGGCCGTCCGCAATGCGCGCGGCACGGGAGCTGCGGTACCACCGACCGAAGGGCAAGTCGTCGCTGTACCCGAGTCCACCGTGCATCTGAATGGCGTCGTCCAACACCTGGCAGAGCAGCTTGGCTACTTGGTTCTTGGCCATGGAGCTGTACGGGCGCGCCTGCTTGTCGAGGCCGGCCTCAAGAAGCGTGGCACAGTGAAGGGTCATCAGGTTGCCCTGGTGAATCTTCATGGCATTGTCTGCAATCATGCGCTGAATGGCGCCATGACGAGCCAGTGGCTTGCCGAAACTGACCCGCCGTCCGATGTACTCACGACACATGTCCAGCGTGCGGTCTGCCAGACCGAGCCAGCGCATGCAGTGGGTCAGACGGGCGGGCACCAAGCGCGCCTGGGCCAGTGAGAAACCATCCCCGATCTGGCCCAGGATAGCGTCTCCGCCCACCCGCACGTCCTTGAACAGGAACTCAGCCTCGCGGTGGGCCAAGAAGCCTTCGCTCATGGTGTTCATGTCGCGTACGTGCTCGATGCCTGCGGCGTGGCGGTCGACCACGAACATGCTCGCGCCATTGCGCTTGTCTTCACTGGTTCGGGCCATAACAATGAGAAAAGCTGCTTTCCCACCACCCGTGGAGTACCACTTGTGGCCGTTGATGACCCAGTCGTCGCCGTCTCGCACGGCTGTGGTCGCCAAGTTGCTGGGGTCCGAGCCCGCACCCGGAGCCGGCTCCGTCATGCAGAAGGCACTGGTCGACTCATCCGCAATCAGCGGGCCGAGCCAGCGCTCGCGAATCGACTCCGAGGCCACGCGAAGCAGCAGGTCCATGTTGCCTTGGTCGGGAGCGTCACAGTTGCACGCACGTGCGCCAGCAGGAGACCGGCCGAGCTCGCGGAAGACCGCACACATGCCCATGGGGCCGAGGCCTCTGCCACCCACGTCCACCGGCAAGTGGGGCGTCCACAGGCCGCCCTCTTTGGCAATCGCCTGAAGCCGGTCCAGCGTTGTGCGCTCGCCCTTGGCATCTTCCGCGAGCACCGCGTCCTCGTTGGGGATGACGTGTTCGTCTACGAACGTGCGAACCTCGCGGCGGAGTGCGGTGAGCTCAGGCGTCAGAAGAAAGTCGTTCATGGAAGGTCCTTACGCAGGTCAAAAGCGGGATTGGTGAACGAGAGTTCGTCGCGAAGACTCTGCTCAATATGAGGGCGGGCGGCATCTGGGCTGATGGTCCCGTCGCGAATGGCAGCGGCAAGCTGAGCCTCTAGCTCCACCCGCCGCACTTTGGCTTGCGCGGCTGTGGACACGGTGACGTCCTCAAACAGCAGCACAGACAACCGCCGAAGGGCGGCTCGGTCGTGACCTTCGGCAAACTGTTGCTCGAAGGCAAGCGACATGGCCATGTGCTGGGCAATACGCACACGAAAGGCCAGGCCCTTGTCGGAAATCGCCGGACGGACGGTCTCTCCAAGAAAGACCGCTAGACCTTGCAGCAACACGTTGGCATCCGCTCCGCTGGTCATTGCCACACCCCACGCTCAATGAGGCGAAGGGCCTCGAAGGTCATTTCCGCGGTGCGCCGGCCAATGGCCAACAGCTCAAAGTCGTAGTCCCCGTCTAGGTAGCGCTGGGTCTGCCAGAGTGCGCCCGTGGCCCAGCTCAGGTTTCCAAAGACCTCCCAGAAGTGGACGGACTGTGGATTCACCGCAATGCCGCCGGCCGCTTCGTAGGCCGCGTAAAACTCGGCGCGGTCACACAAGCCGCCAACGGGCTTGTCCAGCACGCCGAATCGCCAGTCACGCACCGACAGCCAGCCCATGTCTTCGAAGGGGCTGCCTCGGTGGGCGAACTCCCAGTCGAGCACCGCGGTGAGTCCGGTGTTGTCGACGAGGAAGTTGCCGACGCGAAAGTCGCCATGAACCAATCCAACGGGGTCCTCTGGAGCGTTCTCAGACAGCCAACAAAACGCCAACTCCAGGTCTGGACGAGCGGACGGCAAGCGGTCCATTGACGCACGAAGCTTCGACAGCGACCACGCCGCCGAGCCCTGCCCATCTGCAGGCCCTTGCAACCCAGCTGGCGGCGTCACACTGTGAATCATAGCCAAGGCCTGGGCGAGCTGTTCGGGTAGCACCTCACGCGCCGCAGCGAGAGACGGGTGCCGGGTCACCTTGCCCCCCAATGCAATGCCCTCGCGCCACTCCATCATGTAGGCGCCAGCCCCCTCGCGGACGATGCCCTCGCCAAACCAACGCACCGCTGGAGTCGGAACCCCCGCAGCATTCGCCGCGTGCACCACAGGGTACTCATCAGCCCGCGAGATGCTGCCTGGTAGCGAGGTCCGCGCATCACTGCGCAACACCCAGGTCTGCTCAACACCGTCGCGCTCCAAGACTACGCGAAACAAGTCTTGGCAGGCGCCCCCGGCTAGAGGTTCGGTAGAGATGACCCGCGCGTCGCACCCTTGGCGGCGAAGGTTGTCGGTCAATCGTTCGGAGACAGTCATGCGCCGAGCCGTAACGCACCCCTCACCCGCTCACCTGCGGTAGTGTACGCGCGATGGAAACTCTTGCAGACATGATGGTGACTGGTCGTACAGTCGATGGTCCTACCGCTCAACTTGTTGAGCTCAACCCAGAAGACGGTCCGCTCGTCACCGCGATTCGCCTAGACGAACCGTACCGGGACATGCCAGTTCTGTCGCAGAGTATCGAACTTGCGCGCAGCTTCATGGAATTCCCCATGGTTACGGGCCTGGTGGAGCTGAGTGCCTACCTTCCGAAAGAAGGCATTCTTCTATACCCAACCGGACATGCCCGCTCCGTTGCTGAAATCCTCTCTACGTCTCGCAAGACCAAGAAGGCCGCCGGTGTGCGCGCCGCAGTCGAGCTGTGTTTTCTTGGCGGTATGATCTTGGGAGAAGCCGCGGAGACAGGCGCTGACCAAGGCGTGTTTTCCCATGGCGACCTGACGCCTTGGCGAGTGCTGGTCCGCGCAGACGGTGAGCTGCAGATCATTGGCTATGGGCTGATCTCGCCAGAGCTACTCAAGTTCCGCGAAGACGACAGCTACCCAACACAGGCCGATACCTGGCGCTACGCACCGCCTGAACGCGCCATGGGTGCACCAGAGGACGCCCAAGCCGACCTGTGCTCACTGGCGCTGATTGCCGCTGAGATGATTCTCGGTGTGCCGCTCTTGGACGGCTCAGTCACTGACATTCGCAAGAGTCTTGAGTCTGGTGCCCTGCCCCAGCTCATCAACAAGCAAGCCAAGAAGATGGGCAAGCCGGTCGCAGAAGTTCTGGCCTACGCCCTCAACTTCGACCCACGCAATCGCTTTGACAGCCCAGAAGACTTTGTTGCCGCCTGTGAAGGACTGCTGGATGCCGGTCTACCCGGCGATACATTGGCAGAGTGTGCGCAGAAAGTGCACACCAGCAAGCGCGGCACCGCACTCAAATCAGTGGACGATACCCGCGCCATTCCTGTTGCGGGTCGTGCCATTCGGCCACGCGGGCAAAAGGCTGTACAAGAGGCCATTGAGCGTGCCGCAGAGACGGACGACCGGTGGGAGAGCCGCGGCGGACGGGGTCGTAAGGGCAAAGCCAAGGCCACCGAAGCTGTGGAGCCGATTGCAGAGGTCGTCGAGGACAACAAGCCCAAGCGCCCCCGGCGTCGTACGGATGCGAAGGCCACCGAAGAAGAGGCCAAGCCCAAGCGCCCTCGGCGTCGGCCGAGTGCAGACGACAGCGCTGAAGACGAAGCCCCCAAGCGCCCCCGGCGTCGCCCAACCGCAAAGACGGAGGACGACGCTGAAGACTCCACTGAAGCACCCAAGCGTCCCCGGCGCCGGCCGAGCAGTGATGACGACGGAGACACGCCCAAGCGTCCACGTAGACGTGGAGCAGCGAGCGACGACGACGCCAAGGTCGAGGACGCCCAGGTGGAGGATGCCCCCGCAGACGACGCCAAAGCAGAGGCTCCCACAAAGCGTCCCAAGCGTCGTTCAAGCAGCGATTCGGCGGGTAAGCGTCCTCGACGTCGCAAGCGTGGTTCAGACGACGAGTAGTCCAGGCGGCCGGACAGCGGTGTCACGATTGTCGCGAGTCCGGCGAGTCCGTACCCTCTAAGGTACCGTCCCACTCGTGCTCTGAGCCCTTGGCATAGAGCGTGCACACTAGGTGAGCGTTCCCCGGAGTCCTCGTGTCGGTCCAACACATCATCGCTCTCGCCGTGCTCTTCGTTGGGTGCAAGACACCCCCGGTCCCGCCGCTGGAAGACTTGCCCTGCGACGTCGCGAATGAGCGGGTCGGTGCCCGTGCGTGCGTTCACAACATCGCGGATATCGAAGACTGGGACTCGCTAAGTCGACCCAGTACCATCATTGATCGGCGCGGCAATACCAAGTGGCTTGCCCCCGCGAATCCTGACTCGTACATTCAAGACACCCTGTTCTTGGACATGAACACGTACACGCTGCACTGGGAGATGCTTGCCGCTGCCTTTCCAGACGCGTTTCCCGGGCTGACCCACACCGAATACTCCCGCATGGTTCTCGATCCCGTCGACCGCGAGTACTTCAGCGGCGACCTTGTCGAGTTTGTTGACCGCGATGCCAGCTACTTTGGGTTCACCATCTGGGACGACCCCAGCGATGTCGACGCCGTGCTGACCGAAGAACAGGTGCACGCTCTGTACGACGACATCGCCTCGCGCATGGGCATTCGTCCCCTGTTCTGGGTGCCCAACTCCAGGCTACAGCGTGACGCCGCAGATTCCTGGGGCGAAACAGACTTTCCGATTCACACCCTCGACGACAGCCTGCCCTACGAGGCCTACACCCAAGGGACCGGCATCGGCACCGTGCGCTTGTACGACGCCCAGCAGTTCGCCCAGGCCACCGAAGACGCCTCGTTCAGCTACCAAGACCTGCTAATCTTGGACGAAGCCCCGTTCGACGTGGAGCGCCCCATCGCAGGCGCAGTCACCGGCACACGCCAAGGGGAACTGTCGCACCTCAACGTGCGCTCCGCCGGACGCGGAACCCCGAACTGCTACGTTCGTGAGCCACTCGACGCGTTCTCGGAGTGGGAAGGTCAGCTGGTCGCCCTCACATGCGGCCCACGTGGCTACACCGTGCGCCCAGCAACACCGGAGGAAGCTGAGATCTTCTGGATCGAGCTACGTCCTGACCCCATCATCCTGCCGTCACCAAACGCCGCTTTTGCCGATACCGTCGAGCTCTTAGACGTCTCAGTGCGCTCAGCAACCGACCGCCGTGGTGCCGTGTCGACCTTCGGCTCCAAGGGAACAAATCTTGCGCAGCTGTACCAGCTGACCGACCCGAGCATTCAGTTGACTGGCTTCGTTGTGCCCTTCTACTGGTACATCCGGTTTGTTGAGACCACATCTTGGACGGTGGACCTAGGCGACGGCGCGGCCGAGTACACGTTCCAAGAGACCCTCGATGCCTGGCATGTGGACGACCTGTTCCTGACCGACGCGACTGTACGACGCGACCGCCTAGACGACCTACGCGACGCCATGCGAGACGCCCCCGTCGACCCTGTTCTGGAGGAGATTCTCGCCACGGCCATCACGGATGTCTGGGACAGCGATGAGGTGATGGTTCGCTTTCGCAGCAGCAGCAATGCCGAAGACGCACTCACATTCAACGGCGCCGGCCTGTACGACTCAACGAGCGTCTGCCTTGCCGATACCCTCGACACCGACAGCGACGGACCGAGCCTGTGTGACCCCGACCAAGACAACGAACGCACCATCGCGCGCGGACTGCGCAAGGTGTGGGCTTCAACGTGGAACGTAGAGGCCTGGGAAGAACGGGACTGGTACGGCATCAGTCATGAAAACGTAGCCATGGGCGTGCTCGTCAACACGCGCAGCAAAGACGAACAGGCCAACATCGTTGCCTTCACCGGAAATCCGACCGCCGATGACGACCGAACACTGGTCAACGCCCAGTTCGGTGAGTGGGACGTGGTCAGTGCCGAGCCCGGCGTGGCGCCCGAAAAGACCTTCGTCACCGTCTCGACCAGTGGCGAGGTGACAGACATTCAACGCATTCGGCAGAGTACTGTCGGCTCCGGCATCGTGCTCACAAGCCAGCAGCTGACGGACCTCGCCCTCGCCCTGCACCGTATTGAACAGCAGTGGCCGATCGATGAGCCCGTACCCGACGGACGCACCGTGTTGCTCGACACCGAGTGGAAAGTGCTCGAAGACGGTCGGCTCATCATCAAGCAGATCCGACCCTTCTTGCGCTAGACGCGGCGCACTCTACAGGCCGAGCTCTTTCTTGCGCGCTTCAGCAGTCGGCAACGGAGTCTCGGTCTCAGTGATGTTGTAGGTGTCGTCCGACTCGCTCTTGATGCGGTTGATCTCGAACCACTTTTCCTGGTCGGCCGACATGGAGTCGTCTGGCAGGATGGCTTCGACCGGGCAGGCCGGCTCACACGCACCACAGTCAATGCATTCGTCCGGATGGATGTACAACATCTTGTCGTCTGCGTAGAAGCAATCCACCGGGCAGACTTCAACACAGTCGGTGAAACGACACTTCTGACAGTTGTCGGTAACGATATACGACATGGCACACTCCGAGAGACGCGCCCACTAACGGGTCTTCGTAAATGCGCACCGTCCAGCGTTGTTCCGAGCTAGCCGATTTCGGCGCCAGCGATTCGAGCGCGGATGTACTTGCGGCGTTTTTCGATGAACCATGGGTCAAAACCAGCTTTCTTCAGCTCATTTCGCAGCCGGTACACGAGGACATGCAGCTTATTGTCCTCCCCGGCTCCACGACCCCAAACGCCCAAGCGAACGTCGTCATCTGTGGCCCAGCCAATGTCGCCAGGCGGTAGACCTTCCGTGCGGTCTCGCTTGACCTGTCGAGCGAGCAGATACAGCAAGATTGCGCGGTTCTCGGCGTCTACCTTGTACTCATGGCCAGATGCGACATTGCGGACCGTAGCCTCTGGTCCGGTCGCCCCTGAGAGCGTGGCCACAATCGCGTAGGGGTAGCGGTCGTTGCGCGGCTGGGCTGTGGGCGCCTGAAGGGCGTCACCGGCACGCAGGGTCAGCGTATGGCCGCCTACCTTGAAGCTCTCGCCCACCGAGATCTGACGTTCGTCTTCATCTGTTCCGAGCCAGACTTCACCGTTTTCGTGAACGAGCAAGGTTGCAGCACGTTCGGCGGCGCCTTCGATCAGAATGTCGGATTCGTCTGCGCTGCCCACATAGAAGCGGTCAAAGGCGACGGTAACGGCGATGCCCGTGGTCTCGTCTTCCACAACAAACCCAACGGTCTGCTGGGTACACGTTGGGCCAGTCCGCACGGCACGAATGCTGATGTCCGGACCGATCTTCAGGGACGCGTTGTCCACCACAGAGCTGGTGCCGACAACACGGTCATCTCCAATGAACACGCCGTTCCTGCTCGCCAGGTCACGCACGTGAAGCTTGTCGTCTTGTACCCAAACTACGGCGTGCTGCTGCGACACCATAGGATCGGACAGCACCAAGTCGTTGTTGGGCGCGCGGCCGATCTGTACGGGCATGACCCCGACACGATGGACGTAGACAGTTCCGCCCTTTCTCTGCAAATGAAGCTCGTACACCGGAGGCCTCCGCTGGGACTCTATCGCACTCTCTCACCTGAATGTCACGCCGACTAAACAATCCCCTGGATTGGGGCACCCATCAGCGCTGGCACAGACGTCATCCAACCCATCCCACTGCATGGGTTTCACTTAGCGGCGACCTGAAACGGGCCTCAACGCTCATTCGGGTTAATGAGCCGCCTTTTCGGAGGTCCCCCTATGAGACTGCTGCTCACCGCCGCAACGCTCTCCCTCGCTATCGCCCCTTCCTTCGCCCACGCTGACGAAGGAGCACTCCTCATCGGAGTTGGTGGCGGCGTCTTTATCACTGACCCACTGGAGGCCCTCGGCACCACGTGGACTGTGAACCCACGCATTGGCTACGAGTTCACCGAAAACGGCATCGCCGAGTTCGACCTCGGTATTTCCATGGGTGAGACGCGCACGCAGGCCGTCCCATACACGGCGCTGACCCCCACTCTGGGCTTCCGCGGCATTCTTATCGACCAACTGCCCCGTTACGAACGTGACGAAAACGGCGACCGCGTCATGGAAGACGGCAATCCCGTCGTTGCTGGCACCCGGGTCAGCCCGATCCAGCCGTTCCTCTCGGTCGGCCTTGGTGTTCTGTACAAGAACGTCAGCGATCCCGAGTTGCTCGCCTACGCCATCCCCAACCCGGACATTGACTTTGTGGTCAAGGCCGGTCCCGGTGTGCAGTTCCCCGTTGGCAACCACCTGATGCTTCGCACCGACTACAAGATCGTTGCGAACTTCGGTAGCGAACGATTCAACAACCACGGTGACACGCTCATCCAGTGGGAGTGGACCGCTGGTCTCGACTTCCTCATTGGCGGCGGCAAAGACACCGACGGTGACGGCATCAGCGACTCACGCGACGCCTGTCCAGCGGTTGCCGAAGACCTCGACGGCTTCCAGGACGACGACGGCTGCGTTGACGAAGACAACGACCAAGACGGCATTCTCGACCTCGCAGACGAATGTCCAGATGACGCCGAAGGCGAATCGGACAACTTCCAAGACGAAGACGGCTGTCCCGATCCAGACAATGACGAAGACGGTGTTCTCGACGGTGACGACGAGTGCCCGGTTGACGCTGGCACCGCTGACACCCAGGGCTGCCCTGACCGCGACGAAGACGGCATCCGCGACAGCGCCGATGATTGTCCGACCCTCGCAGGTCCGGCCGAGTTCAACGGCTGTCCCGACTCTGACGGTGACGGCATTCTCGACCCCGATGACGAGTGCCCACAGGACGTCGGTCCCGAAGCCTCCTTCGGCTGTGTTGACGGCGACGAAGACCTCGTGCCTGACTACCGTGACGACTGCCCCGACGAGAAGGCCAACGCCGGTATCAACCCGAAGCGCAGCGACGGTTGTCCAAGCCGCGTGTTCGTCGCTGTTGACGGCATCAAGATCACCGAGAAGGTCTTCTTCGACAGTGGCCGCGCAACCATCCAGACCCGTTCAAACGGCCTGCTGGATGACGTCGCAGCAGTCTTGAACGCGTACCCCGGAATCACCAAGATTGAAATCCAGGGTCACACGGACAGCCAAGGCGCCGAAGCCAGCAACCAGACGCTGTCGCAGAACCGCGCAGCCGCCGTGGTTACGTACCTCGCCGGACATGGCGTCGACACGGAACGCCTCGTTGCCGTCGGCTACGGCGAAGCCCAGCCCAAAGACACCAACGATACCCGCTCGGGCCGTGCCAACAACCGTCGCGTCGAGTTCAAGATTCTTGAAGAGGCCCAGCAGGTCCAAATCATGCGCGAAGACGAGGTGCCGGAGGGTGTTGAGAGCACACCTGTTGAGGGTGCCGTCGAATCCGTCGAAGGTGCTGTCGAAGGCGCATCCGAGACCGTTGAGGGCGCTATCGAAGGCGCATCCGAGACCGTTGAAGGCGCTATCGATGCCGTTGAGGGACTACTCAATACTCCCCAGTAGCGACTAGTCGTCTACGGACAATAAACGGCGGATGGGCTCCACAGCGGGCTCATCCGCCGTTTGCCATTTCAGGGTCAGTAGTTCGTCTGCCGTGCACCACCGAACCGCGTCGTGTTCGGTCAGAGCCGGCTCGCCGTGTGGTAGCGCGCACACGTAGAACACCAGACGCAGCGTGCCCCCATTGTGCGGTACCACAACGTCCATCAGGTGCTCCCCCACACAGACCGCGATGGTGAGCTCTTCGTGAAGCTCCCGTGCAAGAGCAATGGCGTCGGTCTCGCCTGCCTCTACCTTGCCGCCAGGACACTCCCAGCGCCCTGCATTCGACATTGTTGGTCCGCGACGTGCCACAAGCACCGTCCTGTCGCGCACGACCACACCTGCTACCACCCGAAGTTCTGACAAACGTTCCTCCTTCAACGGAAGGACCGCTATCAACGATAGCGGCCATCCCTTTCGTCGCCTATTCACACACTCTGGCGTCATCGTGATAATTCGGCGGCTCCCCCATCCGATGTCATCACGGAGCGCACGATGGATACCGTCAAAAATAGCTGGGCACTCAAGGCCCAATGGCTCGTTCTCGCACTAGCATCCGTGCCAGCCACGTACCTAGCCTACGCACACGTTCGTCTCACTCACGGCGCTGCTGGCTTTGAGAGCCTGTGTGCTGCTGACGGAAAGGCCAACTGCGACGCCGTCAATACAAGCGACTGGTCGTCCCTCCTTGGCGCCCCAATCAGTGCCTACGCGCTTCCTATGTACGCGGTCATGGCGTACTTGGTGTGGCGGGCTCTGCGCCCCAACCCCCGAGGCGAGAAGGCACAAGGCGCCTTGGTTGTGCTGGCGGTGTGGAACGTCCTGGTCAGCGTGTTTCTTGGCTACATCAGCCTGGTGGACCTTGGATTCGTGTGCAAGTTTTGCATGACCATGTATGCGCTGCACACCGTGTCACTGGTTCTCGCTGTTGTGCCACGCCATCGGATGCCCTCCCTCCCGTCCGCGGAAGACCTCGGTGCAGCTCTCGGCATTGGGCTGTCTGTCGCGGCAATGGCTATTGGCGGCAGCCTGTGGTGGGCAGCGTCCCTCGATGAAGCGGTCATTGCACAGCTCACCGACCCGCCCCCCGCTACTGGAGACCAAGAGGTCGGAACGGCCCTAGAAGCCTCTGGACGGGCGCGCTTGACCGGAGACATCAAAGCCGTCTCCTTGGCCGCACACAACCCTGTCTACGGCCCCCGAGACGCACAAGTACAGGTCATTGAGTACGCCGACTTTGAGTGTGGCTACTGCCGCCAGCTCTCGTTCAATCTGGCTCCGATCAAGGAACGCTACAAGGACCGCGTAGCCTTCGCATTCCGCCACTTCCCCATGGACCTACAGTGCAATGACGGCGTGAGTCGCACTCACCACCAACACGCCTGTGAAGCGGCCATGGCAGCTCACTGCGCCGAGGACCAGGGCCAGTTCTGGGAATACCATGACCTGTTGTTCGCCAATCAACAGCGTCTGGAAGACGAAGACCTCGCCTTCTACGCAGAACGTCTCGGTCTCGATGTGGAGCGGTGGCGCGCGTGTACCACCAACGGCGACAAGCGACGTGAGCTGCTCGCGGACATTGAGTCGGCCAAGGCACTGGAGATCAGCGGCACCCCACGCATCTACATTGCCGGTCGTGAGATGCGAGGTGCTGTCAGCGAAGCCATCTTGGACGCCGCCATCCGCGTAGCCCTCGGAGAAGCAGAGGTCGATGCGAGCGGACAGGTCGACGTTCAGCGAACCGTAGTGACCGATGCGCCTCCACCCGCTGGCCCCATTGCAATGTCAGTCCAGCAGCTCGAAGGAGAGACCTTCTACATTGATGCTGTAGAGGCCTCCGTAGACGCCCAGGGCGCCGCTCGCTCGACCGTTGGCGCAACACCGTCAGCGGTAAGCTGGAGCGACGCCGACTCGGCATGTCGGGCGGCTGGAAAGCGCATGTGCTCGCAGGCCGAGTGGCTCGCCGCCTGTCAGGGAGAAGACCCCACAGACGATGACGGCGATGGCTCGGTGTTCAAGGACTTCGTAGAAGGCCGCTTGTACCCCTATGGTCGCTACCACCAAGAGGGACTGTGCTGGGATTCCGGCAATCAGAATTCTGGCGGCCCACGACAGGCCGGCTCCTTGCCCGGCTGCCGCACACCCAGCGGCGTGTATGACCAAGCCGGCAACCTTCAGGAGTGGGTCGGCAGTTCGCCCGATCAAGCACTGCTTGCCGGCGGCGCCTGGTTCTACGGCGACAAAGCCAACTGTGGTGCGGCGTATGACAACTTCGGAGCTGGCTACAGCAATCGAGCCACTGGTTTCCGTTGTTGCTCCGACCAGCCCGTCGCGTCGGACATTCTGGTCAGCGGCGTTGCGGATGCCCAGCCCACTGTTGTCGGCACGGATGTCGGCTCCCCTCTGCCCGCCTTCAGTGGAGCCAATGCGGACGGCAGCCTCTTCACCAATGCCGACATCGACGGCCAGGTCACCCTGATCAACTTCTGGGCGAGCTGGTGCACCCCCTGTCAGCGTGAGATGCCAGCCCTCAAGGTTGTTCAAGACGACTACGCAGACCGCGGCTTCACCGTTCTGGCCATCAACGTCGACCGCCAGTCCGCACGCGCTCAACGATTGCTGCGCTCAGTTCAGCCCAACTACCCGGTCATCTACGACCCCGAGAGCACCATCATGGGTCAGTTCGACGTGATGGCAATGCCCACCAGCATTCTCGTAGACCGCGACGGCACGGTGCTCATGCAGCATGCCGGCTTCAGCGACGCGTGGGTAGAAGACCTACGCGCACAGATTGAAGCTGCGCTGTAAGCCCCGCCTGAACGACCGTCGCGTTGCGAGAACAACTGCGATTCGACGGTCGCCTAGCGGAACTCTCTGTGATTCGGGCGTTCAGAAGTCAGAAGTCAGAACAGACGCTTCGCGCCTGCATTTCGAGTCAAGGGACGTGCAGCTTCGTTGAGCGCTCAGCCCCCGGGTTTGGCGGATGCGAGCCTTCAGTACTGAACTCTCAACCTACGCCCAACCCATCGGGCACCGCGTTGGTCGGCATTGCAGCCACGGCATTCAGCTCGCTCGCCAGCCAACTTGTTGGCTTGCTCTGACCACTGACCTCTGACATCAGGGCCGCGGAAGTCTTCGCCAGCCCAGTTCAGCACATGGCAATCGTCGCGAGCACGGACCCGCGCCGAGGTATTCTTCGCAAGCCGAGTTCGACTCGCGAAGAGCAGCCTACCGCCTAGATTCCGAGGGCAGCGTGTGCAGCAGCCAAGCGAGCCACAGGAACGCGGTACGGACTGCAGCTGACGTAGTCCAGACCGGTCTTGTGGAAGAAGCGCACACCCGTCGGGTCGCCGCCATGCTCACCACAGATACCAACCTTCAGCCGCGGATTGCCGCGCTTGCCGCCTTCCGTGCCTAGCTTGACCAACTGCCCCACCCCTTCGATATCGAAGACGGACAGCGGGCTGTCAGGAAGCAAGCCCAAGCGCTGGTAGTCCGGGAAGAACTTGTTCATGTCATCGCGGCTGAAGCCATAGGTCAGCTGGGTCAGGTCGTTGGTTCCAAAGCTGAAGAAGTCCGCGTGCTTGGCCACCTGCTCTGCGAGCAGCGCTGCGCGGGGAATCTCAATCATGGTGCCAATCGTGTACTTCAGACGTACGTCAAACTCGACCAACACGGCCTCGGCCACTTCTGTCGCTTCTTCACGGGTTCTCTCCAGCTCAGCGGGCAACGCCACGAGCGGAATCATGACCTCGGGAAGCACGACAATGCCGCGCTTGCTGACCTCGCAGGCCGCCTCAAAGATGGCCCGAACCTGCATACGGTAGACCTCCGGTGAGGTGATGCCCACACGAACACCACGGTGCCCGAGCATCGGGTTCGCCTCTTCCAGCTGCTCAATGCGATTGCGCAGCGCATCTGTACGCACACCCAGGTCTTGTGCGACCTCAGCAATGTCGTCTTCGCGGCTCGGCAAGAACTCGTGCAGTGGTGGATCGAGCAAGCGAATGGTGACGGGAAGGTCAGCCATAGCCTCGAAGATCTCAATGAACATCGCGCGTTGCACGGGCAAGATGTCCGTGAGCGCACGCTGGCGAGCATGGGGGTCTTCGGCCAGAATCATGCGGCGCATGGCGCGCAGAGCATCTGGCTGGAAGAACATATGCTCGGTTCGACACAGGCCAATGCCCACCGCACCCAGCTCCCGGGCGCGCGTGGCATCAGCGCCGTTGTCCGCGTTTGCACGGACTTCAAGGCGCGCCTTCTTGTCGGCCCACTCCAACAGTTCGGTCATCGCACCCTGCTCGGTGTCCGGGGCGAGCATCTCAACCTTGCCCTCCATGACATCGCCAGTGCCACCATCAATGGTGATCCAGTCGCCTTTGCGAACGACGGTGTCGCCGGCGTAGAACAGCTGGCGACCGTAGTCGACCTGAATCTCGGTACACCCGACGACACAAGGCTTGCCCATGCCGCGCGCGACGACGGCCGCGTGCGATGTCTGGCCGCCACGAGAGGTCAGCACACCTTGAGCGACGGTCATGCCCTGAATGTCTTCGGGCGACGTGTCTAGGCGTACGAGTACCGTGGGTTCGTCGCGCTCAAAGTACTCTTGAACGTCCGAGCTGTGGAAGACAACGCGACCGCAGGCCGCACCTGGCGAGGCGTCGAGACCCTTCGCAATGACCTTGCGCTTCGCGTCAGGGTTGATGACGGGACGCATGACCAGCTCAAGCTCTTCGGGCTGAATGCGGCCAAGTGCGGTGTCAATGTCGATGGAACCGGCATTCGCGAGGTCCACCGCAATGCGAACGGCGGCCGATGCAGAGCGCTTTCCAGTACGCGTCTGAAGCAAGTACAGCGTGCCTGACTCGATGGTGAACTCGATGTCCTGCATGTCGGTGAAGTGCTCTTCGAGCAGAGCCGAAACGCGAACGAGCTCGGCGTGCTGTTCAGGCATCACCTCTTCGAGCGTAGCACCCGACCCGTCGGAGCCGATTCGGTTCGGTGTGCGTGTTCCGGCGACGACGTCTTCGCCCTGGGCGTTGCGTAGCCACTCACCAAAGAGGCCCGGGGCACCGTTCTTCGGATTGCGCGTGAACGCCACACCCGTGCCGCTGGATTGACCATGGTTGCCGAAGACCATGGCCTGGATGTTGACCGCCGTACCCGCGTCATCCGGGATGTTGTTCGTCTTTCGGTAGTAGCGAGCTCTGTGGCTATTGTAGCTGCTGAAAACCGCGTCAATGGCGTGGTGAAGCTGCTCGTGCGGGTCCGCCGGGAATGCTCGACCGGCATCCGCCACCACCTTCTCAAGGTTCCGAGACAGCTCTTGGAGCTCGGCAGCGTCGAGATCTTCTACAGTCCTGCCGTCCACAAACGCTTCTTCGGCACGGGCGAACTGCGTGTAGTGAATCCCCAAGACAATGTCGCCATACATCTGCACGAAGCGTCGGTAGCTGTCCCATGCAAAGCGCGGGTCACCGCTGGCCTTGGCCAGCGCAGCCGCGGTGTCTCGGTTGAGCCCCAAGTTGAGCACCGTGTCCATCATTCCGGGCATCGAGACCGCTGCACCACTGCGCACACTGACCAGCAGCGGGTCGTTCACGTCGCCGAACGTCTTGCCGCTGGCGGCTTCCAGAGAGCTGACCGCAGCTGCGACCTCCTCTTTGAGACCGCTGGGCCAGGCGCCATCGTTGAGCATGAAGTAGCCGCTTGCGTCTGTCGTAATCGTAAAGCCAGGAGGTACCGGCAATCCCAGGCGACTCATCGTCGCGAGACCGGCTCCCTTTCCACCCAACAAGGGCTTGCTGACTTCACCGACAGGAACGCGCGATGCACCAAAAGAACGGACGTAGCTCATCGTGTACTCACTCGTGAGAAGTCTGCGAAGGACCGGAAAACTCCGGCTGTTTGAAGCAAGAGACCAACACGTAGGGCCTTCTTGGCGGGGTCCGGGTCGTTGACCATGACGGCGTCGAAGAAGGTCTTTACGGGGTCCTGAAGCGACAGGGCTGCGGTGAGCGCTGTGTCGAAGTCCAGCGCCATGCTTGCCGCTGCAACCTGCTCACTAGCGGCCTCGATAGCATCGAACAGTACCAGCTCAGCGTCGTCGGACAGAGCGCTACGCTCGGGAGCAGCAGCCTCTTGGCCATCGGTGATGTTCAAGACGCGCTTGAACACTTCCATGATGGAGGCAAACGACGGGGTGCCAGCCTTCGCTTCTAGTGCCGCAACCTTGGCGCGGAGAAGGACAGGGTCTGCTGGCGTGACCGCCAACACAGCGTCTACGCGGTCGGCACTCGCACCGTCCGCCACTGCACTTGCCTTAAAGCGCGCCATGGCGAACTCAGTGAGCTGCGCGATGAGCGCGTCGCCGTCTTTCGGGTCTTCCGCTTGACCCCTCTTCTTCAGCCACTTGTCGTAGGCCATCTCTGCGCCGTCGCGGCCCAAAATGCTGTCGGTCAGGGTGAACTGGAAGGTTGACAGCGCCAACTGAAACAGCTGGTCGAGCTGCATGCGAATGTTCGACCCTTCGAGTATTGCCAACACGCCAGAAGCGGCGCGACGAAGCCCCTGTGGGTCGCCGCCCTTCGGAATCAGACCAATGCCAAAGCAGCCGACCAACGTGTCCAGACGGTCTGCCAGTGCCACGGCGGTTCCGGCGATGGTGCTGGGAAGCGGTCCGCCGCTAAACGCAGGCAGGTAGTGCTCTTCCATAGCGATAGCCACGCCTTCAGGCTCGCCTTGGTGCCTAGCGTAGAGCATGCCCATGTGGCCCTGAAGCTTCGCGAACTCGCTCACCATCAGTGTGGTCAGGTCCGACTTGCACAGCATGCCAGCACGCCCGGCATAGCCGGCTTGAACCTCGACATTTTCACACGCGATGTGCGTAACGAGTGCCGCCGCCAAGGCGCCAATACGGCTCTGCTTGTCGGCCATGGTTCCCAGACCATTGATCCAGCGCATCTTGTGCAGACCCGCAGAGAAGTGCTCGAGCGTGTGCTTCTGGTCTTCAGCCAAGAAGAACCGTGCGTCGTAGAACCGCGCACGAAGGACGCGGGCATTGCCCTGTGCAATCAGCGGCCCATCTCCCCAGGGGTTGTTCGACACAATCGCAAAGCGGTTTGTGAGCACCCCCTCTTCGAAGATTGGGAAGTAGCGCTGGTTGACCTTCATGGACGCAATGAGCAGCTTGCTCGGCAAGTCCATCAGTTCTTCGTCAAACGCGCCTTCAATGACGACGGGGCACTCCACCAAGTGCTGCACTTCGTCCATCAGCTCGTCATCGAGGATGCGGTCAGCGCCGAGGCCGTCGGTCAGTTCATCGAGGCCCGCTTGAATGCGCAGGCGACGCTCAGGAGCGGAGGCGATGACCGAGCGCTCGCGTAGGCCGGCCTCCCAGGAGTCCGCATCTGTGAAGGTGAACGCGGGCTCGTCTGCCAAGCGGTGCCCTACGGTGGTGTTCCCGCAGACGCATCCAGCCGCAGTTGCGTCCAAGACGGTCCCACCGAACAGCGCGTTGACCGCGTGCAGTGGACGGCCAAAGCGTACGCCACCAGCGCCCCACTCCATGGACTTCTTAAACGGAAGACCACGGACGATGCCGTCTAATGCGCCGGCAACGACACCAGCCGTCTGCACGCCGCCCTGTGTGACGGTCGCCGCAATCACCTTGCCACGGGGTCCGTCCACAATCGTCAGTTCACTGACCGGCACACCCTTTCCCCGAGCAAAGCCTTCGGCCATTTTTGTAGGCACGCCGTCCTTAAAAGCACGGTCAGCACCCGGTCCTGTGACCACCGTTTCCACCTTCGGGGTGGCTCCAACAACGTCCTCAATGGCAACCGCCAAGCGACGCGGCGTGGCCCAAGTGCGGATGGCACCGTGCTCAACGCCCTTCAGCAAGCCCACAAGACCTGACTCAAGTCCCTTGAGTGCGGGCTCAATCATTCCTGCTGGCAGTTCTTCGCACAGCACTTCCACAAACAACTGATGGCGGTCGCTCATGCTACCCCCTCGCTTTTCTGAATTCCGACCCAAGTTTCCGCGCACTGGCACGCAAGCTCTCGAATCTGCCGGATGTACTGCTGACGCTCGGCTACGGAAATCGCGCCGCGAGCGTCGAGCATGTTGAAGGCATGGCTAGTGAGGATGCAGTGGTCGTAGGCGGGAAGCGCAAGACCCAGGTCAGCCAAGCGCTTGCACTCGTCGAAATGCATCTGGAAGTTCTTGAAGAGCACGTCAGCATCAGACGCTTCGAAGTTGTACTTGCTCTGTTCGACCTCGTTGCGGTGGAACACATCGCGGTACGAGACGCCTTCCACCCATGTGAGGTCGTACACGTCATCGACGCCCTGAAGGTACATCGCTAGGCGCTCGAGGCCGTAGGTCAGCTCGACTGGGTACGGCTTGGTGGTGACACCGCCAACTTGCTGGAAATACGTGAACTGCGTCACTTCCATCCCGTCCATCCACACTTCCCATCCGAGTCCCCAGGCGCCGAGCGTCGGGCTCTCCCAGTCGTCTTCGACAAAGCGGATGTCGTGCTTGCGCAGGTCGATTCCCAGCGCTTCGAGCGAGCCAAGGTACAGCTCCTGGCTGTTCGGCGGCGACGGCTTTAGGATGACCTGGTACTGGTAAAAGTGCCCGAGGCGGTTGGGGTTCTCACCGTAGCGAGCGTCACTTGGACGTCGACTCGGCTGAACGTAGGCACAGCTCCAAGGCTTGTCGCCCAGGCTGCGCATGAAGGTCGCGGGGTGAAAGGTTCCCGCGCCCATGAAGGCATCGTGGGGCTGCAAGAGCACGCAACCGTGCTCCCCCCAGTAGCGTTGCAGAGTGAGGATCACGTCCTGAAAATGCATGGGTCCGTCCGAGCGATGAGGCGGTTGTAGACGGCGACCTAAGCGATTCACCCTACCGGGTCAACCGCCTGGAACTGCGGCCGCGGAGCGGTCCACGCCATGAGCAACAACGTGACGCCGATGTGCCACGCGAAGGACGGCAGCGTGCCGCCCGACAGGAAGCCAACAAGCCCGACCAGCACGGGAAACTCTACAAAGGTCCAGACCAATAGACGCTCGCCACGGTAGCGAACACGACCGCCAAGAAACCGCGGCAAGAGGAGGACGACGGCAACAGCAGGCAGCGTGACCGTCAGATCCACCGCCATCGACGTGAAGTAGTCATGCCCTTCACGCACGGTCCCGACGCGAGACCACGCAACCACGACGTACAAGCCAACGAAGGCCAGGTGGATGAACCACAGGCGCCACAGCCCTGTGTCCACCGCAGGCTTACTGTCGACGACGGCGTAGGCCCAACAGGCCAACCAACGCGAACATCCACGCCGCCGAGCCGGTCAGCGACGAGCACCGGCTGGTCTTTCGAACATCTGGAGACGGAGGGTCACTGGGCGTTGTTGGCTCAGTAGACGGGTCTACAGGGCCATCTGCCGGCGGTCCCGGAGGCGCCGCGTTGGAGCACCACACTTCGGTCCAAGTACTCGCACCGCGGGTCTGACAAGCCTTGCTGTAGCCCTTGCTACCCCAGTCCTGCTCACAAACGTCGCGGTCGTTGAAGCTCGCACCGCACGTGACGCCTTGCGCACTTGGGCAGGACAGCTCCACTGTACAGGTCTCTGTGTAGCCCGGAGGAGGCGGGATATCTGCCAAAGCGAGAGCAGCGACGAGTACGAGCATGACGGTCTCCTAGTAGGACTACCGTATCAGATAGTCGCACTAAATGGGGCTAGCAGCCACAATCGCAGAAGTCGATGGTGATGCCGCATTGGGTGTCTTCATGCCCAACGTTCACGCCACCGAACATGGGCCTGGTGACGACCTGAGCTGTGGGTTCCGCGCCAAACTCCACCACACCCAGGAAGTCGGCGTAGGAGGTATCCGCGACGCCGGTCCGGGCACGGCCATCGACAATGCCGGCAGTCCGCGAAACCAGCACGTCATCGCCACCACAGAAGGCGAAGCCATCGCGGGTCCACCATTTAATGGTCACGACAAAGCCATCACCAGAGGGTCCTGTAAACGCGCGTGCGATGATCTCTTCATTGAGCGTTTCCTGCTGCTCATCTGCGGTGCTCTGCGCAGCCGCTTTGGCCGAACGGAACTCTGGGTGGGCCATCGCCGTGTCAATCGCGGCGGCGGCACTGCCTCGGTTGGCGCCCGTCTCAGGTCGTGGACGCCACGACTCGGCAGTATCCACACGGGTTGTCGCAACCCCAAAACCAGACCGGTCCCCGAGTCCACAATCAAGAATGGCCCACGGCTGAGGCGTGCCACAGCCTGGCTTGTCACCGTCGCCAAACTCCCCGTACGAGAAGTGCGGCATGCCCTGAGTGACTGCTGAGAATCCAGTCACAGTGCACTGCCCCACGGAGTGGGTGCCGCTCAGCTCGTCAATGAAGAAGGTGTCCCCAACGCCCACATCACCCAGCGTCTCAACCCGGAGCGGGGCTGTCCAAACGTGCTTGTCGGGAGTCACTGGCCGTGGAGATGGCGCACCGGCCATGGCAGCCTCAGCCACCTCGGGCGGGACCGACACTTGAAGGTGCCAGCGCCCATCAATGACCTGGGTCATGTACGCATCTGCCGGGCACTGATTGGCACTGTCCGAGCGCATGTCTTCGCAGACAGCTTGTACGCGTGGGTCATCGCCGACGTATTCGCCCGCGTTCTTGATGTATCCGTCGACCCCATGGCTAGTGAGAAGCGCCAACATCTCGGTGGCCACGGCTCGCTCGGTTGCGGCTCCGGCAATCGCAATCGACCAACACGGCATCAGTCCTTTGTAGTGACCACTGTCGAGTCGGTCCGCAGCGAGAAGCCCGCCGGACTTTTCTTCGATCTCGAATACCGCCGGCGGGATGGGTTCGGGTGTGGCGGTGCTCGCTACAATGACCAGCCACGCATTGCTGTACGCAGCTGCCGGCATCCGACCGATGAACTCCAGCTCGTCATCAATGACAGGGATGGCGACGGGAACAGGCACCGGTGCAACATCTGGGGCTGGCTCCACGACAACAGGCTGTGGAGCGCCGGGCTCAAAGACCTCTATGTGCTCGGGCGTACCCCCAAAACAAGCCAAGCTGACGCCGGCGATGGTGGTCACAATGGCGCTCTGCAGCCAAGGCTTGGACATGTCCTACTCCCGATGAATGTTGAACGGGCCCCACGCTTGTTCGGTAGCCATCAGCTCAATGCGGTTGATGTTGACATGTCGCGGCTGCTGAGTCGCCCAGACGATGGACTCAGCAATGTCGTCCGCAGTCATAGCTTCCACATCTGCGTAGGGATTTTTTGCCGCTGATTCGTCTCCCTTGAACCGTACCAGACTGAACTCGGTCTCGCACAAACCCGGTTCAATACTCGTCATTCGCACGCGCGTTCCGACCAGGTCGCAGCGCAGGTTCATGGTAAATTGGCTCACAAAAGCCTTGCTCGCACCGTATACATTCGAGCCCGGGTACGGCCACGATGCCGCCATGGAGCTGACGTTGACGATGTGTCCAGTCTGGCGCGCGACCATGCCTGGAAGCAAGGTGCGGGTCAGGTACAGCACCCCTTCAATGTTGACTTTGACCATCGTGAGCCAGTCGTCGAGGTTGGCCTGCCAAGCCGGCTCCAAGCCCAACGCGAGCCCAGCATTGTTGACGAGAATGTCCACATCGCCCACGTCCGCAAGCGCGTGTTCGCAGGCAGCTCGGTCAGACACATCAAAACACAGACCCGTAAAGCGCTCACCAAGCTCGGCAGCAAGCTCATCCAGGCGTTCTTGACGCCGTCCGGTGCCTACAACGTCGTACCCAAGGGCATGAAAGCGACGCACCGCTGCGCGCCCAAACCCACTGGTCGCTCCAGTGACGACAACCCGCTGCATCACGCCCCCAACACGGCGTGCAGGGCTTCAACGAAGCGGTCGTTGTGGGCGACGTTGCTGATGCTGACGCGTAGAGCGCCGGGAATCGTGCCCGAGATGTTGCGGACCATGACCCCTTGAGCGAGCAGCGCGTTGAACATCTCGGCAGGCGTGTGGTCTTTCGGCTCAAAGACAATGAAGTTGGACTCGCTCGGCCAGGGACGCAATCCCGCAGCCTCAAGTACGCCACGAACGCGCTCCCGCTCCGACTTGACCTCGTCTAGGATGGCCATGCGCTCGTCTGCATGGTTGAGCATGACGTGGGCGACGGCACGGGTCATGGTTCCAACGGCGAACGGCAGAATCACCTTCTTCACCTCTTTCATGAAGGATGTTGGGCCCATCATAGCGCCAAAGCGGACCCCACCGATTCCCCAGGCTTTGCTGAAGGTACGCAGGATAATGAGAGGGACGTCCTGACCCATGCGCGACAGGCCATCGACGTCTAAGTACTCGGCATACGCTTCGTCCAGCGCGACCATGGCACCCGACTGCAGCAGTGCATCCAAGGTCTCCATGGGGAGGACGGTGCCGGTCGGGTTGTTGGGAGAGGCGACCATGATGAGCTTGGCGCCCTTCGCTTTGGCGACCAACGTCTCGGTATCAAAGCCATGGCGGTCCACGCGAACGGTGTCGATGTGGGCACCACAGTGCTCGAGCTGCATGGTGTAGGTGCTGAAGCATGGGGTCGGCATGACTACGCGGTCGCCCGGATTGATCATGGTCCGGTACAGCACACTCAACAGGTGGTTGCTGCCGTTTCCAATGATGATGCCCTCCGCAGGCCACTGCCACAGGGCGGACAATCGCTCGCGTAGCTCCGCGGCATCGATGCTCGGGTACTTGTGCCACTCACGCGTCAGCAGGTGCTCAAACACCTCTTGCTTCAGCGCGTCAGGAAGGTCAAAAGGAGCTTCATTCTGGTTGATCTTGACGTCTGCGTCTGGCGGTGCGCCCAGGGTGTACAGGGTCTGCTTGCGCACAGCTTCCCTGGCAAACTGCGAAAAGCTCGTTGCTCCGTCGGCCATCTTCCCTCCAACTGCGCCCACCCCGTGTTGTGGGTCAGCGTGCTGGAGCGTCCCTATCCAAGATAGCGATGCCGAGGGGACTGCCGGGCTCATCCGCGTCACTCAACACCGTCAACAGCACACGGCAATCGGGGAGCCGATGTGGGATTGGCAGCGCAGCATCCGCTATGAACCCCGTATTTACGCGTTCTTGTGGGGAGGCATCGCCGTTCGAGAACACGGGACGCCGCTGGATCAGCCCGTCGTCAGTCTGGTAGTACATGTCCACTCGGCCACGCTCAACAAAGGCCAGGCGAACGTTGCTCGACTCGGCAAACTGCGAGCTGACGTTGCGCGGAGCGGTCCAGCCGGAGTCGGTTCCGCGCAGCTGTGCGGCGAGCGCCGGGCTCTCACCGTCCTGCCACACAGCGATGATGGTGCCGTCCCCAAAGCTCCCGACAACAAAGCTCTCTTGTGGGTCGGTCAGCGGCGCGGCCACCTGGGAAAACAGGAGGCCGTCCCCCGCCACAGCGAGCTTCGGCCGACGACCGATGCCAAGGTATGCGACCCACACCGCTCCGCCGTCGCTCCACACCGTCGGCCGACTGTCCCACCCACCGATATCCAGCAATGGACGAACGGATTCGATGGGTCCAAAGACGCCATCTGTGTAGGTTGCACGCCACATGGATGGCGCTTCTTCCCGGGTTCGAGCGGTCTGAAAATACAGCCATTGCTCGCCTTCGAACATGACGGTCGAGGGATTGCCCACAAACGCGTCTTCGAACAAAGTGACGGGTAAACCGGCGCTCCAGGTCTGCCCCTTGTTGAACGACTCCCAGGTGGCCAGCTCTGTGCCGTCCTCGGTCGCGCGCTCGGTCAGCAGCGTCCACACATCGTCGCTAAGCAGCAGCGACGTTGGGCCTTCCCCTCCCGCATCTCCGGGCAGCAGCTGAAGTGGAACCGCTGGCCCGCCATCTGACTCGCAGGCACCGTCTGGCAATGGGCCTTCCGGCGCCACCTCTTCGGGTTCACACCCCATGAGTGCCAGCAGTGCCAGCCACCTCATGCGTTGCGCTCATGCAAGAGGGCGAGGCCTCGCAGGCCAAGGTCCCGGTCTTGGTGGTCCAGGGTGCGGCAATCATCTCCAAGCAGTGTCACAAACCCTCCGGTGCCCACCACGGTGACCGGTCCATCGACAGCGGTCGAGCACTGCTCGACCAACCGGTCCACCAGCCCCGTGTAGCCCCAGTACAGTCCAGACTGCACCGCAGTTACCGTAGTCGTGCCAATCGGAGACGCTGGCTTTGCGAGCGCAACGCGAGGCAGCTGGGCGGTGGCGTGAAACAATGCATCCTCGGTGGTCTTGAATCCAGGAGCAATCGCTCCACCGATGTACTCGCCGCGCGCGTTGACGCAGTCGACGGTCAGCGCTGAGGCAAAGTTCACCACAACCACCGGTGCCCCATAGGTGTCGATTGCAGCGACCGCGTTCACAATGCGGTCGCTTCCAACCTCACGCGGGTTGTCGGTTCGTAGCTTTAGTCCAGTTTTCAGGCCCTTTCCGACGACCATACACTCAATAGAAAAGGCCCGCCGCACGCCCTTGGTGACGGCGTACAGCGCATTGGGCACCACACAGCTGACAATGCAGAATGACGGCCGAACGTCTACCGGAAGCAGCTGAGTAAGCAGCAGACTGGTCTCGTCTGCGGTTCGGTCCTGTGTGCGCACAACGAATCGATGCACGACGGACTGCCCTGACAGCACTGCCAGGGTTGTTGTCGCATTTCCAACCGAAATCGCGAGAAGCATGGCACTCCCCTTAGAAGTTTGAGCCGCCTGCGCCGCCGTCCGAGCCAGACTGACCCGCCGACGAAGGTGTCACACCGCCGACACCGCCGGGGGCGCCCGCTCCGCCGCTTCCGCTGCGTAGAATGTTGCCCGCAGCGAGGTCCGCTGGTGCCGGGCCAACCGCGTAGACCGCGAATGACGCACCACCGGCGCCACCGCCGCCGCCGCCGCCAGTACCACCGCTTCCACCATTGCCGCCGTCACCGCCGCCTTCGCCACACCATGCGGTGTTGCGGTCATTCTCGCCGCCTTCGCCGCCGAAGCCGCCGAAGCCGCCGAGGCCACCCGCACCGCCAGGACCACCGGAGCCGGCGTCCGAGGACTCAATGAGGTTGTTGGAGAGTGTGGGCCAGCCCGCTTCGCCAAAGACGATCAGGCCAATCGAGGCACCGCCACCGACGCCGCCGATACCACCACCGCCGCCACAGCCACCGGCGCCACCGCCGCCGCCCGTGCCGCCGAGGTGTTCATCTCCGCCGCAGGCACCACTGACCGAAGCGCCACTACCCGTGCCGCCGCCGCCGCCGCCATTGCCGAGTCCACCACCGATACCTGTGCTGCCGGTTCCGGGGATGTAGCCCCCCTCACCCAGTCGGTTGAAGAGTGCGCTGGACGCCCCAAACGCGCCGATTCCTTCGCCGCCATTGTTGCCTCGGGTACCGTCGGTGCCGTCGTTCCAGCAGGACGGGTCAATCGTGCACTCGCAGCTACCGTCAGAGTCCAGGCCAATGTCCGCATCACAGGAACCAGCGCCACCGGTGCCACCAATCGGCAGACCGGAGAGGCCGTCTGGCTGGAGATTGCCAACAGACGGACAGCGAGCGCCGCCACCGTCACCACCGCGGACATCTACGCCGCCGCAGGATGTGACGCCGCCAGCGCCGCCGAAGGGCAGAGCATTGCAGGTAGTCAAACGACCCAGCGAGCCGACAATCCCGTCCGCACCAATAATACCGGCAACTCCGCGCGTACCCGTGTCACCGTCACGACCGACATCCGCAGCGATCTGGTTGTTCGACACCGTCAGGCCCGGCGAATCTTCAATCCACAGGCCAAAGGATGCGCTACCCGGCGCACTTGCGACAGAGGCATCAATGACGAAGCCGTCGAACACGGTGGGCTGCACGATGTTCTGTGCGACGACCGCAGGCTCACTGGCGACACCTTGGATGGTTGTGCGCAGGGCAACAGCATCGCGCACATCAAAGTTCAGGTCGTAGCCGCCAAACACGGTGACCGCGTTCGCGAGGTCAACCGACTCGGCGTAGTCACCGGTCGCCACAATCACAAAGTCGCTTCCACGACCCGCCGCAATGTCGATACCGACCTGAATGCTGGTGACGGGGTCATCAATACTGCCAGAGCCGTTGGCCGTACCGGTGAGGATGCTGACGTGAACAGCGCCTTCTGGCTGACCGTCTTCCCCGTCGCAGTTCGCATCGATACCGTCGAAGGGCGGGTCATCATCGCTGATGAACTCGCACTCGCAGCCGTCGATGGCGTCGGCGTTGACGTCAAAGAAGCCAGGCTCACAGATGTAGTCACACTGGGGCAGCGCGGGTCCGGGGTCACAGAATCCCGACCCATTGATGAACCGGCCATCGCCACAGTCGTTGGCACACGAGCCGCAGTTGTCGTCAAAGGTGTAGCGACCTTGGGTCTGGAAGGTCTCGTCAATCAGCCCATCACAGTCCTGGTCGACAAAGTCGCAGACCTCTTCATTGCCCGGGAACACGTTGGGATTGCCGTCGTCGCAGTCGCCATCACATGCGGCCACACCGTCAAGGTCTTGGTCTTGGTCGGTGTTCTCGTCAATCTCGCCGTTGCAGTTGTCGTCTTCGTTGTTGCACTGCTCAACGGCATCCGGGAACTTGAAGGGGTCGTTGTCGTCGCAGTCTTCACAAGCGACCGCACCATCGGCGTCGTTGTCGTCGAGCTCGTTGTCGGGGATGATGCCGTCACAGTCGTCGTCAATGCCGTTGCACAGCTCGACGGCTCCAGGGGTGACGGTTGCATCGTTGTCGTCACAGTCCGCACACTCGGCGAAGGTGTCACCGTCTGCGTCTGTGGTCTCGGGAGTTGGAATCAGGCCATCACAATCATCATCAATGCCGTTGCACACCTCATCTGCACCCGGGAAGATGGTCGGGTCCGTGTCCACACAGTCGAGGCACTGAACGAACTGGTCGGAGTCCGCGTCTGTGAGTTCTTCGACGGGGATAATGCCGTCGCAGTCGTCATCTTGGCCATTGCAGGCTTCGGGAGCGCCGGGGAAGATGGCCGGGTTGGTGTCATCACACTCGGCACAGGCAAGGAACGCATCGCCGTCGGCGTCAGTCTCGTTAGCGCCAACGATTCCGTCGCAGTTGTCATCTACAGCGTTGCAGCGTTCGTCCGCACCTGGGAACACCAGTGGGTCGGTGTCGTCACAGTCCAAGCAGCTGTCGACGCCGTCGCCATCTGCATCTGAGCTGTCATCAACTACGCCGTTGCAGTCATTGTCGAGGCCATCGCACAGCTCGGGCGCTTCTGGGAACACGGTGTCTTCGAGGTCGTCACAGTCCCCTGCACACTCGGCAATGCCGTCACCGTCTAGGTCCAGCTCGTTGTCTAGGACTTCGCCGTCACAGTCGTTGTCGAGGGTGTCGCACAGCTCGGGAGCACCAGGGAAGACGTCTGCATTTTCGTTGTCGCAGTCGCCTTCGCACGCGCTGACGCCGTCGTTGTCGCCGTCTTCGTTGACGCCTTCATCCACATCGCCGTCGCAGTCGTTGTCCAGCGTGTCACACAGCTCAGGGGCATCTGGGAAGATGTCGCCAGAGCTGTCGTCACAGTCGCCGTCGCATGCGGCAAATCCGTCACCGTCGCCGTCCACTTCGTCTTCTGACAGTTCACCGTCGCAGTCGTTGTCGACGCCATCGCACAGCTCTTCCGCGCCTTCGAAGACGGTGGGGTCGAGGTCGTCGCAGTCGCCGTCACAAGGCCCCACGCCATCACCGTCTTCGTCGGCTTCGCAGCGCTGGGACAATGTAAAAGTAATGGTGATGTCTTCGACGTCTAGAACCGGTAAGCCGCCGCCACAGCCAGCGGCCGCTTCACCTTCCGTGACCGCTTGAATGCCCATGAAGTAGGTTCCGTCAAACGACGAATCTACAGGGAGTTCTGCGACGGTGAGGGTGACGTCGACCACATCTCCGGCAGCGAGTGTCAGCGGAAGGTCGACGCCGGACAGCTCAAACCACTCCTCAAACTCACTGTCGAGAGTCAACTCGGTGAGCGTAGCGGGACCGGTGCCGACATTCGCGAGGGTGACGACCAGCGGCTCAATCTCATCTGCGCGAGAGGCACTGATCTCACCCAGGTCAGATTGCGCCGGGTCAACCACCAAATCCACCGTGGAGGTGGACGGAAAACAAGCGAACAGGCAGGCCGAAGCCAAGCCCCACAGCAAACGACGTGACATATGTCCACTCCCAACGCACCCAGAGGCCATCAACCTACCCTCTGATTGCGCAAGACGCGCACCCCTTGCGTTTCCGTTACATTCGATGGCCTCGTCCCGGAGCTCCGCTTGCCGCGCCTGTCTGCCCCAAACCCGCACTCACTGCTCCTGACGCTCGCGCTGGTGACAGCAGGTTGTGCCAAGACAACACCGCCATTCACACCGCTTGCTGCACCCATCGCCACGTTTGTGGGCCCAGACACTGTCGATCTCGACCTGATCCGACCGGGGATGGGGGCGTCTCGAATCTATGTGTACGCCACCCTTCCAGACGGCGAGCCTGGGCTGTTTCAGATCGACACCGGCGCAAGCATCTCGGTGCTCAGCACCACGACCGCCGACCGTCTCGGCGTGGTTGTCCGAGACACTGGCGGATTTGTGGAGGGGCTGAGCGGCCGCTCACCGTTCTCGTCCACAACACTGCCCGAGATTCGATTGGGCGAGGCTGTGGTGAAAGACGTGGAGTTCGCCGTTGGGGTTCCAGGGGTGGGCGAACGCGCCGGAGCCATGGTGCTCGACGGTATTCTGGGCAACAACGTGTGGTCGCGCTTCGTGTTGGACATCGACTACCCCGCCGACCACTTGGCGCTACATCGGCCAGGAACCTTCCGAATGCCGCGCACGAGCACGCCCATGTTCTTTGATGGCAACCACGTTCTGGCACCCATCGACATTGTCAGCGACAGCGACCCGAGCATCACATCCAACGTCTTTGTTCAGGTGGACACGGGTGCCGGCGAGCTGTGGCTCATTCGAGACACTGGTCGTGCCTTTGCCCGGGCCGCGACTCAGGGCATTGAGCCGGTCTACGGCATTGGCGCATCTGAGGTCTTGCCGCCCACTCAATATCTACAGCAGACGCGGCGAATTCCGCTACGGTCCGTGGGCATTGGTGGCCGCCAAGTTGACGTTGACTTTGACGCCGCCTGGCTTGGTTTCGAGCCCAATACCTACAACGGCCCCTCCACGATTAAGGGCCTTGCTGGTCACGAACTGCTCGCAGACTACCGGGCTATCTTCGACTATTCAGACGGCCTCTTCGCCCTACGCAAGTCCCCTCGCCGTCATGCGCGCTTGCTCGACGGCCACTCGGTCGCCCTTCGTATGGACATTGACCGGTTTGGCGCAGACGCTCCCGAGCGCGCTGTGTACCGGGCAGAGCTCCACGCGGCACTCGGTGAGCGTGACGCCGCCGAAGCACTGCTGGTCGCCTTTCTCGACGACCAAGCCGCCATGTCCACGACCGAAGGCGAGGCACGCGTTCTACTCGCGGCCATCCGGCGCGCAAACGGCAACCTCACCGGTGCGAGTCAGGCGCTCGCTCCCCTGTCTCCAGCAGAGCTCATCGAACACGACCAGATTGTCAGTACCGTTAATGGCCTGTTGCTCGACGGGTTCGCCGACGGCGCCCTGGCCCTGGCCCAGTCCGCTGTGACCGCCCGCCCAGACGACGGCAGCGCACAGATCGCCCTGGCGGACGCCTGGGTGGGTGTGGGCCGGTACGAAGAAGCCGATGCTGCCTTGCTCGCAGCGGCCAAACTCGCGAGCAACCCCGACGCCCACTTGGTGCGTCGAGCACGGATTCGCATGGCCGTCGGAGACCGCATTGGCGCCATGGCTCACCTGCGTCGAATGATTGAACTGTACCCGACGGACGGCCTGTTTGTATGGTTCTACACGCTGCTGCTTGACGGTCCCGACGACGTCCTAGCCCCAACGCTGCGCCAAGACATTGACCACGCGATGAGCCGCCTGCACCCACAGCAGCAGCCCTTCGACTTTCTGGTCGCCACCCACATGGCCCTGGGCAACCACGACGATGCAGCGCGCCTCATGGACCAAGGCATCGCGCGTGACTGCACCCCACAGACCGAGACCAGTGCCTTGGGCAACTGCATGGCTTGGTATTGGTCGTTGGCACACGTGAGCCCCGACAGCGCCCTACAGCGCGTAGACGACGCACTCGAAGCCAGTGGCCCTCGCAGCGACTACCTAGACACCAAGGCCATGGTGCACTTGGCTCGACGCGAGTACGCCCAGGCGGCAGAAGCGGCCGTCAAGGCTGCTCGTCTGGCTCCGGATGACATCTACATGCTGTGGCAAGCCGAGCGCATTGCGTCCCTGTCCGAGCAGTAGCCAAACAACGTCCAAAGCGGCGCTTCCCATACGCCCCGCCTAAACGAAAAAACGCCGCCCGGGGTGACCCGAGCGGCGAACACTCAGCCAGAGGCTGGGTGCTTAGAGGGCTTCGACCGCGACGTTGTCAACGGCGAACCACCAGTCGAAGTTCGCGGCGTAGCGGAAGCGCACCTGAACGGCGAGCTCACCTGCAACGCTGTCGAGCGAGATGAGCTCGCGTCCAACGACGTCTGACGTGTAGGTCGCTTCGACCGACCATGTAGTTCCGCCATCAATGGAGACCTCAACCGTGCCCACATCACCACTGAAGTAGTTGTAGAACAGGTCGTAGGTCAGCAGTGCGTTGCTGAAGCCATCGAGGCTAAACTCTGGCGTAGTGAGTGAGGCATCGTGCTCACCACTGACGTCATCACTGTTGATGTACGCGAATGAGCCTGCGGCGCCGAGGTACGGCGTGGCGAAGTTGGTGAAGTCGTCACAGCCGTTCACGACGTCAGCGCACTCGCCCCAACCCGAAGCGGCATCGCCGTCCTGGGTAAGGGTCCAGTCAGCGAGCGGCCAGACTTCGAAGTCTTCTTCGAAGACCACGGTTCCAGCTCCGCCGCAACCGAGCACACCAGCACATTCGGTGTCGTCACAGTCGACCTGGCCGTCTGCGTCTTCGTCAATGCCGTCGAAGCAGTCAAGCTCTTCGTCACACAGACCCACTTCGCCGTAGCAGTCGGGGTCCTCACAGCCGATGAGGCCGTCGATGTCTTCGTCTTCTATTGAGGCGCAGTCTTCTGGAGCCAGAAGCTGAATGTCGACGTCGTAGGCAACCGAGAAGGGGTTGGCGAAGTCGGCTTCAACAACCACGGTGTACACGCCGTCCGCGGGAGCGGTAAAGTCGAGCTGTCCAACCGCTGTATCGGCCAAGCAAGCAGCGTCAGGCGCACATTCGTCGATGACTCGGATGACATCAAAGAGCGAACCCGACTGCGTGATGCGAATGGTGTCGCCAGCGGTCATGGTCACATCAAAGAATGCCTCTTCGCCGCCAGCGGTCTGCTCGCAATCCACGTTGTTGCTGAAGTCGAAGCGGTCGTCGTAGTCAGCGGTGATGTCGGTACCCGAGACGTTGAACGGCAAGGGTGTGGTGTCGAGAGCCATGCAATCGACTGGGCAGGTCACGGGGTCAAAACAGTCCGAATCGAAGCAGTCGATGGCACCGTCTAGGTCGTTGTCTTCGCCGTCTGTACAATCTTCAGGTGGCAACTCTGCAATGGTGATGTCGTAGCTACCGGTTGTTGGGGTGGAGGACCACCCTTCGATAACGACAGTGTAGATGCCATCTTCGGGCGCCTGGAAGTTGAAGTTCTCAGGTCCATCCTGACTGACAAAGCACGTGTCGCCGGCAATACAGCTACTACCTAGCATACGAACCGTCATATCCGCCGTTCCGGTCTCTTCGACTCGAATCGACTCGCCAGCAAGCATGTCTACCTGGAAGACCGCTTCATGGCCGTTGCCAGTCGTGCAGTCTTCTCCGGAGGAGTAGTTGACGTCATTCGGGAAGTCAGCGCTGAAGTTGGTACCCGCGACCGCGAACGGCAAGGTCACAACGGAGCCGGGGCACTCGTAGATGCACGTGATGGGGTCGTAGCAATCGAGGTCGCCACAATCCACGGCGCCGTCGAGGTCATTGTCGATGCTGTCGTCACAGATTTCAGGCTCTGCGATTCCCATGCGGATGACGTAGTTGGAGTTGAAGGGCGACGCGGACGCCGACTCAATCACAACCGTGTACTCGCCCGCTGCGGGTGCGGTGAACTCCAGACGCTCTGGGCTACCGACCGACTCAAGACAGGTCTCGCCACCGGCACATCCCTCAAGGACGCGAATGGTGACGTCCATGCCGCCGAGCTCTTCAATCAGCAGAACATCTGCTTCAAGGAGGTCGACCTGGAAGACGGCGTCAGCGCCGATTCCTGCAGAACAGTCCGTGCCGCTGGCGTAGTCCGCAACTTCTGGGAAGTCGCCGTAGAAGTCAGAGCCAGAAAGCTCAAGGGGTAGTGTGACGACATCACCACACATCGGGGTGCATGCCGTGGCATCAAAGCAAGCGGAATCAAAGCAGTCAATGGCGCCGTTTGCGTCATTGTCAATGCCGTCATCGCAGACTTCGTCACCGTCGTACAGCTGCAAGTACAGGCTGAACGGGTCCAACTCGGTGGTGAAGTATCCCTGAACCACTACAAAGATGGTCTCGTCGCCGGCAGCTTCGTAGAACGGAATGGCAGGCGCTTCGGTGTCCGTGCTCTCGAGACAGGCGTCTCCTGGAAGGCATGAATCCATGACCCGCCAGGTGACATCCGCCGAGGAACGCTCTGCGACGCGAATGCCTTGACCAGCGGTCAGGTTCACTTCGTAGACCAGTGCCTGGCCAGATCCTGTAGAACAGCCTTCGCCTTCATTGTAGAAGCCGATTGGCGCTGCAACGTCGTCGAATCGTGCGCCGGACAGGGCGAAACCGCCGCTGGCCAGTGCAGCATCAATGTCGACTGCGGGGCACTCGAACGGACACTCGACGGTGTCGAAGCAGTCGTCGAGGTCTTCACAGTCCGTGAACCCATCCAGGTCATTGTCGACGTCATCGCCACAATCTTCTGGGGCGAGCTCGGCAATCTGGATGTTGTACGCGGCAGCGGTCGGTGTGGACGACCAGCCCTCTACAGCGACGTAGTAGGTGCCGTTTGCTGGCGCTTCGAACTCAAGACGCTCAGCATCTTGGCTGACCAGACACGACTCGTTTTCGATACAGGTGCTCATGACCCGAAGGGTGATGTCCGCGGCGTCCAGCTCGGTGATGAGGTAGCGAGTACCTGCAGTCATCTCAACGGCCATGACAATCTCATGCCCGCCGCCGAAGGAACAGCCTTCGCCGTCCGCATATGCGGCGTTGTCGTCAAAGTCGGCGCTGAAGTTCGTTCCAGCAATGGCGTACGGCAGTGTGACTGCAACGACGTCATCGAGACACTCGGCTACGCACTCACCAACGCCGAAGCAGCTGTTGTTGTCGTCGCAGTCGGTGAACCCGTCGGCGTCGTTGTCGATACCGTCGTCACAGACTTCGATACATGCGGGGAAGGACCCACAATCGATCTGGTCTGCACAGTCGACAAGACCGTCTACGTCGTTGTCGGCGCCGTCATCACAGACTTCCGCTTCCACGATGCCCATGCTGATAGTGTAGGCATCAACAGGGTTTGCGTTGAAGGACTCCACGATGACGATGTAGTCGCCGGTAGCTGGAGCCGTGAACTCCATACGCCCATCAAAGTCCTGGTCAACGGATGCCAGACACTCGGTCGAGGTATCGCAGACGGACTTGATGTGAATGACGCCGGAGAGCTCTCCGCCGCCAACGGCAACCGCCAGAATCTCATTGGCAACCAGGGAGACCTGGAAGGCCGCTTCTGGGCCGGCGGCGAGTGAACAACCGTCTTCACCGTTGTTCGAGAAGTCACCGTCATTGGGGAAGTCTTCGAGGAAGTTGTCGCCGCTGATGGTGTGCGGCAATGTCGTGACAACCTCTGGAGCACAGGTCGCGAAGTTGGTGTCAACGTCCGTGTCTGTGTCGGGGTCCGTGTCGGTGTCGGGGTCTGTTCCAGGGTCAGTATCACCGGTAGTATCGGTGTCTGAACCCATGTCAGTGTCGGAGTCGTCGGGCTTTTCGGGGCAGCCCGTCAACGCCAGTAAGAGCGCTAAGGAGAGAAGAGGTCGCATGAAATCCTCGATAGGGGGGCCCATGACGTACCATGACCATCGAGGATGTGTCTACGACGTGTCAACACAGAGTAAGAGTTGTCACATCTGGCCACCGATTGCGTGGCTGACATCTACTAAAGGCCGGTGACCTCAACGGTGTCAATCGCCCAAAACCAGTCACGTTGGCTCTGATAGCGGAAGCGGAGTTGCGCGGATGCCGCACCTACAAGTCCGTTTAGAGACACCGACGCCGCCTCACCGTTGGTGGTGTCCAGGGTCCATGACGCAATGGGCGTCCAGTTTGTGCCGTCGGTACTGATCTCGACGGACGCTGAGTCACCACCACCCGCATCGAACAGGTGCTCAAAGGTCAGCAGCGCGCTGGAGACACCCGACAGGTCAAAGACTGGGGAGACCAAGCTGTCATCCGACACCGTGCCGAACCCGGGGTCGTCACTGTTGATGTAGGCGAACAGCCCCGATGCGCCCTGGAAGCTCGTCCACTGGGTCAAGATATCCGTGCAGCCGGGTGCCAGACAAGAGGTCCACGTCTCCCCTGCCGTTCCGCCGTCGTCAATGGTCCAGCCCGTCGGCGGCCACACCGAGAAGTCTTCACTCAACACAACCGCACCGCCTCCGCAGCCCAGCTGGCCCGTGCAGTCCGAGTCGTCACAGTCGACATCCCCATCCGCGTCATTGTCGCCGCCGTCGAAACAAGTGGTCTCCGTTGAGCAGTCGGAGACATCTCCGAAACAGTCGGGGTCATCACAATCTGCCGTTCCATCTAGGTCGTTGTCCAGGCCGTCCGCACACAGCTCAGGCTCTAGGAACTCGATGGACAGGTCATAAGCGCCAACCGCAGTCGCTGAGCGCGCTTCGACGACAACGGTGTAGGTTCCATTGGCATCAGCGGTGAACTCGACGGTCTCGGGCGTAGACTGGCTGAACACACAGGGGCGCTCGGGCAGGCAGGTGTCGGAGACGTGAATGGTCACGTCGATTGGACCGGACTCGGTCACTCGAACGGACTGCCCGGCGAGCAGGTCAATCTGGTAGATGGCCTCACCGCCGTCCGCGACGTCACACTCAGGGCCCGCGCCATAGTTCCACTGGTCGGCAAAGTCGGCGTTGAAGTCGGTGCCCGCGGTCACTAGTCGGCCGGTCACGACCGTTGCGTCACACACGAAGGGGCACTCAACGGTGTCCAAGCAGTCGGAATCGGCGCAGTCCGCCGCACCATCGAGGTCTTCATCCCCGTCAACGGCACAGTCCTCTGCGGGGACCTTGCGAAGGAACACTTCGTACGGGTTGATGTCGGTGGAGCTGCTCGCCTGCAAGACCACGGTGTAGGTGTCCGACTCTAGGGCTTGGAAGGCGGTCGCAGAGTCGTTGGACGAGCTGAATACGCACTCGTTCCCAGGCACACAGCTGCGAAGCACGTGCCAGTTGGCGTTCATGCGGTCGACTTCCGACAATCGGAGCGACTCGCCAGCAACAAGGTCGATGTCCCAAGCCAAGACACCACCGCTGGCGTTCACACACCCGTCGCCGGCCGAGTACGGCTCAAAGGGACTGGCATCGTTGTTGAAGTTCTGACCCAAGACCGAGAACAGGCCACCAGGAAGCTCGATGGGCTCAGCGGGACACTCAAACGGACAGGCGGCCGTGTTGAAGCAGTCGATGTCGTCACAGTCCGGGTCACCGTCGCGGTCATTGTCGATGCTGTCGTCACAAATCTCATCCGTGATGGTCTCAATCGCAATGTTGTACGCGCGGGAAAAGCTACTTGGGTTGGACGAGCGTCCTTCGACCACGACCGTGTAGTTTCCGGTGTCCGGCGCGGTGAAGGTCAGCCGGTCTCCGAAGTCGACCGATTGCAGACAGGCAGCTTCGAAGGCGCATTCTTCAAGGACATGGATGGTGGCGTCTAGCCCACCAAGCTCTACAATCTGGATGGTCTCGCCGGCTGTGAGCGCAAGGTCAAACGCCACCTCGACGCCCTCGGCGAACAGGCATCCATCGCCGTCTGCGTAGCGAACATCGTTGGTGTAGTCGGCAGTGAAGTCGTCTCCTGACAGCAGAATGGGCAGGGTCGCTTCGATGGCTGGACACTCGAACGGGCAGGCAGGCGTGCCAATACACTCCGGGTCGTCACAGTCTGCGAGTCCGTCGAGGTCGTTGTCCTCGTCGTCTTCGCAGTCTTCGATGCCGGTGCTCGCCAGCGTGATGTCGTAGTCGCCGTTGGCGTTGTCCGACCAGCCTTCCACAATGACGGTGTAGGTTCCGGTCTCGGTGACGGCCCAGTCCAAGCGGTCCCGGGTATTGTCGTCTGCACTGACAAAGCAGCTGTCCGTCGTGGTGCATGCCTCTTTGATGTGTATGACGACGTCCGCGCCTCCGGCCTCGACAACGGTGAAGGTGGTCCCAGCAACGAGGTCGACCTCAAAGGCCACCTCGGTACCAGCGGCAGCGGTACACCCCTCACCTGCCGAGAAGTCGCCAATGTTGGCGAAGTCGGCAAACCACGAGTTGCCGGTGAGACGGTGCGGCAGGGTGACGGCGGACGCCACGCAGGTACCTGTGGCCTCAGAGTCGGTGTCCACCTCTGTGCCACCGGCGGTGTCTGTGTCCGCCTCTGAGTCGACAGAGGTATCGGGCTCTGTTGTGTCTACGGGGTCCTTGTCGGTGCACGCGAACAAGGCAACGACGACAAGTGGGGCAAAGTGCTTGATGGGGAACTCCGGCAGAAGGGCCGGAGTAGCATGGGGTTGGGGGGACCGTCGACCCCGTCAAGCTAGGGGGCCCCAAACGCAGAAGCGGCGCGGAGGGGGGTACCCTCCGCGCCGCGAAATCACATCATCACCGAGTGGCTAGGGAGCCGGGGTGAAGTTGATGGTCATGTCGTACGCGTCATTCTCGGTATTGCCGTAAGACGAGATTTGCAGGTAGTGAACCCCTGCTTCGGCAGCTGTGTAGCTGTAGTCGCCGTCGCTTGGAGAGTCATCCGAGCCGTAGACACAGGTGTTCGATACCTCATCAGGCAGACACGACGCCAGGGTCACATTGGCGATGAAGTCGACACTACCGGAGTTCTCAACGGTAGAAATCGTGTCGCCAATCTGCATGTCGACAGCAACGATGTAGTCGCCGCCGCCGCCGCCGCTTCCGCCTTCGCAACCATTCTCTTCGACAAAGTCAACGCTGTCTGGGTTCTCGTCGCCCCAGGCGTCTCCCACAAGCTGGATTGGGAAATCCGCTGCGATGGAGGCGGCAGGACACTCGAAAGGACAGTTGACTTCGTCATCGAAGCAATCGCTGTCGTCACAGCTGATGTTGCCGTCGCCATCTTCGTCAACCAAAGAGTCACACTGCTCGGGCGGCGTGACGTTGAGAACGAACTCGTAAGCGTCCGTCTCGGTTGCGAACCAAGAGCCAACGTGCACGTAGTGGAGCCCTGTGGTTTCAGCGGTGTACGAGAAGGACTCTGAAGAGCCGCTCAAGTCCGCGCCGTAGAGGCACTCGTTAGCGTTGGTGGCTGGCGTACAGCCGGTATCTGCGGTGATGTTGACAATGAAGTCAACGCCGCCAGAGATTTCGGTCACACTGATGATGTCGCCCATGTTCGCTTGAACAGCGTAGACAGCGTCTCCACCACCGGACGACGAGCCACCTTCGCAGCCGTCTGTTTCGGCGTACGCGAAGATGTCACGGTTGTCAGCGTCCCAGCTGTCACCAGAGACAGTCAACGGCAGTGCCGCCTCAGCCACTGGGCACTCGTAGCAGACTTCGGCGTCGGCACAGTCGGTGTCGTCGCAGTCGATGTCACCATCAAGCTCGTTGTCTTCGCCGTCATCACAGATGAGCTCGACACACGCTGGGTCAGCAGCACAGTCATCATCTAGACAGTCGGTGAGACCGTCGTTGTCGGAGTCGATGCCATCGTCGCAGACGGTATCGAAGCACAGTGGACTGTCGGAGCAGTCACTGTCATCACAGTCAACGTCGCCATCGGCGTCTTCGTCCAATGTGGAGTCGCACACTTCTTGGCACGCATCAAGGTCCGCACAGTCGGAGTCGGCGCAGTCCACGTCACCGTCGATGTCTTCATCAACGCCCGAATCGCAGATTTCGTCGGCTAGAATGCCGACGGCGTACTCGATAGGTGTACTCGAACCAGCAGAGTAGCCTTCGATGACGACGGTGTAGGTTCCGGCGTCAACGACCGTGTACTCAAGCCGTTCAGTGGCAAAGCCATCGTCAACCGAGTCCAAGCACTCGCTACCTGGCAGACAGTCAGCCAAGATGTGGATGATGGTGTCGCGAGCGAAGCTCTGGGCAACGATGACATCGTCGGCTTCGGCAGCAATGCTGAAGACAACCTCTTCACCAGTACCGCTAAAGCTTGAGCCAGCAATACAGCCAGTTCCGGTGTCGTACGGCAGGTTGAGCGTTGATTGGTCGTCTACGCCAGATGCCGGGAAGACCAAGTTAGCGTCTGCCGGACACTCGAATGGGCACTCGGTAGTGTTGAAGCAGTCATCGAAGTCATCGCAACCTGCGAATCCGTCGAAGTCCGCGTCAATGTCACTCAGACAGTCCTGTGTGCCAGAAACGCCAAGACCGTAGTCAAAGTCGTCGTCTTCCGAAGCGAAGTAGGCTTCGATGACGGCGTAGTAGGTGCCATCAGCAGGTGCGGTCCAGACCGTAGAGTCCGGTGTGTCCGACTCTGCCAAGCACAAGGAATCCGACCCACAGCCGTCCATGATTCGGACGACAGCATCAAAGTCCGAGCTGAACTCGGCCAGGGTGATTTCCTGTCCTTCGGTCGCTTCGAACGACAGCTGAAGCTCGCCGCCCGAGCCGCTGTTGCGAACGGAGCACTCGGAGAAGTCGTAGTTGGAGGTGAAGCCGCCGTCCGTCGAAGAATCCGCTCCGTACTCGGGGAGTACCACTGGCAAGGCCAAGCAGACGTCCTCGCACAGAAGGTCTTCGAAGCATGCGGGATCGCCACAGTCGGTGTATCCGCTGCGGTCATTGTCGATGCCGTCGTCGCAGACTTCTTGGTCCACAACGTCGATTTCGATGTCGTAGTCGAGTGTGGTGGACGTTCCGGACCAAGCGCCAATGACGACCAAGTACTGACCGTCTGCAGGAACGACAAAGTCGTTGATGTGCTCGGGGCCATCTACGGAAGCCAGACAGGCATCTCCAGCCAAGCAGCCGTCTACAACGTAGCTGACGGCGTCCATGCCACCGAACTCACGGATTCGGATGATTTGTCCAGCCAGGGCGGGCACTTCGAAGCGGGCTTCGTTGCCGTTGCCCGAGCCACAGTCCGTTCCGGTGCTGTAGTCTTCGTTCGTTGTGAAGTCGACGCTGAAGTCGTCTCCAGCAATGATGAACGGCACTGCGATGACTTCGCTGCTCAGGCACAGAGCATCCGGAAGCGGGGTCTCGGTGTCTGGTTCGGTATCAGGCTCGGTGTCCGGGTCCGTGTCCGGGTCCGTTCCGGGATCGGTATCGGTATCCGGTTCTTCAGTTCCCTCGGTATCTGTTCCGGGGTCGGTCTCGCCGGTGTCCTTGTCTGGACAACCAGTCAGAGCAAGCGCCAGTAGCACTGGCGTCCACGCTAAGTTTCTCATTCTTGCCTCCTGTAAGGGTGCGTTGGGTCGTCAAAGGGGGGGGGTGACCCAATCGCGCACGGGGACTGCGTACCACAAGAATTTGACTAGTGTCCACGAGCGGTCACGGTATGCAACGAAGTCCCCGCGTGTTCGGACATTTCTCAATGGGCTATGACCAACGCCTTGGAGGGCTCATGCTGCTATTTCTCTCGTTGCTCGCTACCGCCGCAGCACCACCACCCGGCGGTTGGCCCATTCCACCGCAGGAGAGCACGGTCGCAAGCGTGTACGACGGCGACACCATCACCCTGACTACCGGCGACAAAATCCGCCTTCGCTGGGTAAATACCCCAGAGCTTCGGCCACCAGAAGCCTACGGCGTAGAGGCGCGGGAAGCCGCCGAACGTTTCCTTTCGGGCAAGCGAGTCCGGTTGGTGATGAGCGGCGAAAACCCACGCGATGGCTACGGCCGAGTGCTTGCCGGCCTCGACACAGACGAAGGCAGCCTGTCACTTCACCTATTGGAGCTTGGCCTGGGACATGTGTTTGTCATCCCCCCCGATGACACTGACCTTAGCGAGATGATTGCAGCTCAAGACCGGGCCCGGGCGGCAGGACGGGGCATCTGGTCTACCGACCGCTACCAAGGAACGCTTCACATGACGTCGTTTCATGCCAACGCCGCCGGTGACGACAACGAGAACGTCAACGGTGAGTACCTACGCGTAGCCAACGTCTCGAATGGGGACCTCAACGTAGACGGCTATCGAATCCGCAATGCCGGCGGTCAAGAGTACATTTTCCCGGCTCTGACCATCCCCAATGGCCACACTGTCGAAATCCATTCGGGCCAGGGTCAGCACCAGACCAATCCCTCCCAGCAGCTCGAAATCTTCCTGGGTAGCAGCGTTCCCGTGTGGGACAACAGCCGTGACCGCGCGGTCATTGTAGACCGTTTCGGCACCGTCCTGGATGCTCGGGACCACGAAGTCAGGTCCCGATAATATAGGCAAACCCGGCTAAACCACGGGGGCGCCTTGACAAGTTGAGGGCAGTCGACAAAGACTGTGGCATCTAGTTCCCTTGGCAGCCCTGTTGAGTCGATTCGACCCTGTCCGCCTCTCGAAGGCGATGACGTTCCTGCTGCACCAACCGACCCCCGGCACACCACTTCGGCCGGACGCGGATGGTTGGGTAGAACTGCGGATGCTGACCGTTGCGCTGGCCGACCTTCTCGGGTTGGACCTAGTGGTCGCCGACGTTCACCAGTTCGTTCAGAGTGCGTCTGTCCAGCGCTTCGAGATCACAGACACCCGTATTCGCTCGATTCACAGAGCACGGCGTCCGCGAATCCCGCCAGTGCCAGACATCTTGTTCCACGCGACCACCCACGAGCGGCTGGCAGCCATCCATGAGACCGGCTGGCTTCGCCACGGCGGTGACCGACCGGTGTTCTTCTCTGCAACAGAGGCGCAAGCATGGCGCGCCGCGCACCGGTTCCGCTCGGGAACCCCCATGGTCCTGTACATCGATGCGAGCCGTGCCCGGAGACGTGGAGCACGGTTCCACAAGCACAGACGCAACGGCCTCTTTGCAACACCAACGGTGGCGCTTGAGCACATCCTGAATCTCTCCAAGAACTTCGCGCATCAGTTCGCCGCGGGTGGCATGCCAATCGCTATGTTCCCGGACGGCCACGTACGTATGGCCCTAGTCCGAGTGGGTAGGCGCAGTGGTGTGACCTGGGAAGTGGCCAAGGGAAAACTGGAGACTGGCGAGGTCCCCGAGCGCACGGCCGTCCGCGAAGTGCAAGAAGAGATGGGCGTGACCCTCGACATGCGCGTGGTTCACCACTTGGGTGACATTCGCTACGGCTTCGTGGCGCCCGGAAGCTTGGTACGACTCAAGACCGTCTTTCTGTACCTAATGATTCCGACCGGCCCCATGCACACCTTCAATCCGGCCACCCGTGAAGGTATTAGCCAAGTTGCGTGGTTTACCCCCGATGAAGCGGTAGATGCTGTCACCCACAGCAGCCTGATTCCGCAGGTCCATCGGGCCCGACGTATCTTGTCAGACCCATCGCAAGTACACGCGATGTTCCAAGGGCGATAACCCCCTCACCCAATGCACCCTCTGGAGGCCACATGAACATTGCACTACGCGGCAGCAGCGCTGGCGCTACGACAGCCGGTATCTTTCTGCTCACCAAAGCCCGTCAGCTCGGCCTGCCCATTCGTGTCTCAGTAGTCGGTCAGCCAGACGATGCCGCTTTCGTCAAGGGACCGGCAATGCTCTACGCCCCGGTCCTGGCATCCTGCGGCGTGGGACGTGAACACGGGCATGGCGCCCTGGTCATTGTTCCCGGCCCGCCAAGCTCACCGCTTCTGATGTCGGCGACGCCACATGGTGTGGATGGCTGGTTCGAGGTCGACCGCTCCGGTAGCGGCTGCCACCCAGGCACCCAAGCGTTTGTTCGCATGTCCAACGACGCGCGCGTTCCAGCTCGCCACCTTGGCAAGGAAGTTCGTCGCGCTCTGTCTGCGCTCGGCATGTCCCCAGAGCCCGCAGTCTTGGACATCCTCTTTGGAGCGAGCGTTTCCCCCCTCACCCGCTTGTCACTGGCCCTACGTGCCGGACGCGCACTGTCTGGCGGACGCGGTGAGCCCATCACTCGCTACCTGACTGGGCGTGCCGGAGATGAGCAGCCGCTCACAGCCGACGAGCACCCCATCACCAAAGACGACATCACCTGGGTTCTCGATGGGCTGTCCACGGCCGTTCGCGACCGTGCCGAAGAATGGGCTGACGAAGCCATTAAGCTCGCTGAAGAAGACGACGGACGAGACACCGCGCTACTCTACCGACTCGCTGAGATGGCCGGCCACCTGGCTGGACTGCCCAAGCACTGCATTCTACCGCCGCTCGGTGCAGCCGAAGACTCCGTGGCCGTTGGCCTGAAGATGGCGCTCAGCGCTACCGGCGAAGGCGATGCCAACCAACAGCTCATCCAGACCTTCAAGTTCCTGGGTGGAACCTACGTAGATGACGACCCCCACGCCGTCGCAGTCATTGATGAGCCACCACCCGGTCCAGAAGACACCATTGGTCGCTGGCAGTGGTTCAGCCGTCAGGCCCGTGCCGGCCGCAAGCGCGCAGAAGCGCTGTGGCCAGACTTGGTCGACCCGCCCAGCTAGTCCACGTAGGTGTGGTCGACTTGCCACACTGTCGAACACGGCCGACACAATGCGCTGGCAAGACCCGAGTTCCGTCGGGTCCTGCCGGCGATTTGTTTGAAGACCGGCCCACTCTCGTCTTCGTCACACTGCAGGCACGGGTTCAACGTGCCGTCTGGCAGATGGTACGGGTCTTCCAAGGCACCCAGACACACGTCCAGGCACTCTTCCCGTGTGTGTTCCGCGTTCCACGCCCAGATCCGCGAACAGGGTGCCGAAAAACCAATGTCCATCAGGCAGGCTTCAACGGCCTCAAGCCCACCTGTGAAGCCCTGCAAGCTACAGCTACGAACGGGCTCAGTGAGATCAGGGTTCGCTGCATACACCGCCAGGTCTTGCAGAGACGAACAGGCCCCACAGGCACCACCATGAGTGACAGGCCCAGGCCCCTCTGCCGCCGATGCCGCCGTCACCAGTCGGTAGGTCTGGTTGCGACGAGACACGACATCCACCGTGCAGACGCCACCGGACTGCGCCAGCGGTGGCTCATCGTAGGGGTTGGACGTCGGAATGGGTACGTCGCCAATGAGCGTCCAGCCTTGAGCAGCGGAGACTCGCTCGTCTGACCACTCTGTGGGCACCCAGCCGGTGCTGTCGACGACCGGCATGCACTCGTCGGCAGACAGGCCAGTGCTGGAAGACGGCTCGCCAAACATGCCCTCACTAGAAGCATCCGGCGACGGGTCTACCACTTCGGCCTGACACCCTGAACCCACAAGAACGGCAACCAACAACCATCGAGTCATGTGTGGCCTACGGTGTGGCGCAGATGAATGGGCGTCCCGCAAAGCAGCTCACGTCATTCCAGCCGCCGGTGGTCCGAAGCTCGCCGCAATCTTCGTTGCCGGCGTTGTTAGGTTCGCCGGTATCCCAGCCTTCGTAGTCGAACGGCGAACCGTCACTCCACTGGTAGTTGCCTTCGCTTCGACGGTCGTTCAGGCCAATCCACCACGTGCCCGAGCTGTAGCTGGCGGCGGTCTCAGTGACGAAGTCATCTTCGGCTTCGCTGTGAATGCTCGCCAAGCTGTACCCAGCCGCACCACACGCTTGGTTTGCGATGTTCCAGGTCGCGTCGAAGGGCAGACCGACCTCTGTACAGAAGGCGAATGCACGGCCTTCGAAGGTCTCAACTGGACAGGGACAAGCGCCACCCTCATCGATCTCGCCGTCGCAGGTATCGTCCTGCGCGTTGCACACTTCTTCGGCGCCCGGATTGACCGTCTCGTCGGTGTCATCGCAGTCGTCCGCGTTGGGGGACGTGAACGGACCTGCGTCACACCCGTCAATGGGACTGGTGGCGTCACCGAAGCCGTCGTTGTCGGCGTCTAGGTACACGTCGTCGACGTCATCTACCAAGCCATCACAGTTTTCATCAATGTCGTCGCACAGTTCGACGGCACCGGGGAATCGCATGTTGTTGGTGTCGTCGCAGTCATCGCGGTTGTCGGTAGTGCCCGCAGGTGCTCCACAGGCCCACTGACGGGTGTTCGGTGCGCCAAAGCCGTCACCATCTGCGTCTGTCCAAAACGGAAGACGCGTGCCTTCGTCAATCCGGCCATCACAGTCGTTGTCCAAGCCGTCGCACACTTCTTCGGCACTCGGGAAGGTATCGGCACGGCCATCATCGCAGTCGCCAGCACGCTCTGCGAATCCATCGGGAAGCGCGCAGTCTTGAAGGGCTACGCCAGGCGCTCCAAAGCCGTCACCGTCGCGGTCGGTGAAGAAGGGCTGGGCGTCGACCGCTTGCTCGTCCACCGCGCCGTTGCAGTTGTCGTCGAGGTTATTGCAGCGCTCCTCAGCTCCTGGGAACACGTCAGCATCGGCGTCATCGCAGTCCACACCGCCACAGGCCACGTCATATTGGCCGTCTCCGTCTGCATCGCAGCGGGCATCTCCGAGCACATACACGGGAATCGACAGGGTGTCGCTCAGGCCATCGACTGTGCGGTCGCAGCCCGTACTGTCCGCTGCGACGCCTACAACGCCGAGGTCCAAGGCCAAGCCGAGGTCGGTGTCGAGGATATTAGGGAGGCTCAGCAAGCGCACGCCGACGAGTGCGGAGGCGCCGGGCTCTAGTCGCACGGGAACCTCAACATCCACCAGGTCGACGTATCGTCCCATGGGTCCGTTCAGAACGGCAGACGTCAGACAGGCCGGACCGGAGCCCAGATTGCTCACGGTGACGACGGCGGAAGGAAGCACCACCGCAATTGTTGGGGGAACAACCGTGCCCAAGTCGACAGAATCGGTGTCTAAGACCACGTTCAGAACCGGGTCTTGGGCAACGCCGCAGGCCGCCAGTAGTCCGCACATCGTCGCCAGAATCGTGTAGCGCATTGTACTCCCCCAATGCGCCCACTCTAACGTACGGACCTAGTGCTCAGTGAACGACGTCGTCTTCTACGATAGGAAAATGCGGCGTAAAGGTGGCTCGCCCCTTGAAGCGACGACCACGCGTCCACCAGCCGCCGAGGCCGTTGGGTCGGGACATCCCGTCGACAGCGCGTCGAATCGTCTCTGTGTCTACGCGGAGTGCCTTGTCCGCAGGGTCGATAAGCCCACGCCACTGCCACCACCGGCCATCGCCCCACTCTAGGAACACCAGAGCGGTTGGAACCGGCGTATCGGTTGGCTGGCGACGGTATCCGAAGGTTCCGATTAGGCCGACAGCGCGCGCATCGACACTGTCATGGAACTGAGCACGCGTGAACATGGCCATGGCGTCTCTCGGAGCCGGTAGGCTGGGCGACTGAAGCTCGCGAAGGCCCACAATATCAATACGCTTGCCGCGCACGACAACAATCGCTGATCCGGCTTGCCGCTGTGGAATCGCGTCACGGACTCGTCCGACGAGGAACTTTCCCAGGTCTTCGTCTTCCGCAGGTGCAGGGTCTAAAAAGGTTCGAAATTTGAGGGTGCCTTCAGCCATAGCGACCGGGTATCCCACGGCGTGCTTGGGAGATGCGATGCGCGTTCGGATTGTCGGTGTCGGTGGACGAGAGATGGCGTTGGCATGGCGACTTGCCAAGGACCCAAACGTCACCCAACTCCAGGTGGCCCGCCCTCACCCTGGATGGCCGTCTCGGACCGTTGTGGTGGACACGCTCAACGCGGAGCAGACCGACCTGGTCATTGTGGGCCCCGAAGCACCGCTGGTGGACGGTCTGGCAGATACTTGCGCTGCACAAGGCATCCCCTGTTTTGGCCCGACCGCCGCAGCCGCACAGCTCGAAGCCTCCAAGAGCTGGGCCAAAGAAGTCATGCTGGCAGCTGGCGTATCCACAGCCGCCCACCACACCGTGGCCCTGTCGGACCCCGAGCTCGACCGCATTGCACTGCACATGGCCGCTGACGGAGTGGTGCTCAAGGCAGACGGTCTCGCTGGCGGCAAAGGCGTGTTTGTGTGCGACGAGGCAGATGACGTCCGGCGCGCTCTCGTCGCATTGCGCGCACATCCTGGCAGTGCCGCCAAGCAGATTGTTGTGGAAGAGCGCCTCACGGGCCCCGAGACGAGCGTCTTCGGCATCACAGACGGAACACGTATAGTGGGACTGCCGAGCTCGCGAGACCACAAGCGCTTGTTCGATGGCGCACTGGGGCCGAATACGGGAGGTATGGGAGCCATTGCACCAGACCCAAACATGACCGCCGAAGGCGTCGAGACCGTGCTGCGACAAGTGCATGAACCGGTCTTGGCAGAGCTTCGCAAGCGCGGACTGTCGTACCGAGGCGTTCTATACGCAGGACTGATGCTGACGCCGAGCGGCCCGCGCGTGCTGGAGTTCAACATTCGCTTTGGAGACCCGGAGTGCCAAGCCTTGATGGCACTGTGGACCGACCCGCTTCGCTGGCTGTACGGCGCCGCTACCGGCTGCCTACCCGAGGGACAGCCGGACATTGCCGACGGTGCCGCGTGCTGTGTTGTGCTGGCGGCACCCGGCTACCCCACCAAACCAATCCGCGGAGCGCTCATCCCTACCCCACAGGAAACACCGTCATCCACTGTGTTTCAGGCAGGCGTCGCACTGCAAGCTGGCGCACTGACCGCGGCGGGCGGACGGGTACTCGGCGCGACCGGTTGGGGTGCAACCCTCACACAAGCGCGAACACACGCCTACAGCGCCGCTGAGAGCGTACGTTTCGACGGGGCCCACATACGGTCTGACATTGGCCTGTAGGTGTGTTTAGTGGCGGAAGTGCCGCATTCCGGTGAACACCATCGCGATTCCCGCGGCATTGGCGGCGGCAATCACGTCATCGTCGCGAATAGAGCCACCCGGCTGGACAATCGCCATCACTCCCGCTTCGGCTGCACGCTCGACGCCGTCAGCAAAGGGGAAGAACGCATCTGACGCAAGGACCGTTCCTTGAGTCGGACCGGTCGCCTTCTGAACCGCAAAGTTCACCGCGTCCACCCGACTCATCTGTCCGGCCCCCACGCCATTGAGCCACGCATGTTCACCGTCCGCGGCAGCAAGGACGATGGCGTTAGACTTCACGCTGCGCACGTTCGCCCAAGCAAACCGAAGCGCCCGTTCCTCCTGCCCAGTCGGGACGCGTTCGGTGACCACATTCCACTCGGGAACCGCGCCAACATCCCAATCCTGCAGCAACCAGCCGCCTTGAACCCGGCGAGCGTCGTGACCGGATGGGCGGCTGTCGGCCCAGTCTGCCGGCAACTCAATGACGCGGAGCTTGGCACGAGCGGACAGCTTCTCAAGGGCTTCCGGTGAAAAACCGGGCGCAGCCACCACTTCGAAGAAGGTGCGGGACTTGCGGATGGCGATGACGGCGTCGACATCTACAGGCCGATTGAAAGCCACAATCCCACCATACGCACTGGTCGGGTCACCGGCCAAGGCAGTGGTGAAGGCAGCTGCGGGGGTCGCTGCAATCGCCGCTCCGCACGGGTTCATGTGCTTGACGACAACGCATGCAGCATCTTCGTGCTCAAACACGGCCCGGACTGCACCGTCCAGGTCCGCAAGGTTGTTGAACGACAAGGTCTTGCCTTGGTGCTGGACCAGGCGAGCCAAGCTGCGGCCCGTTGCCGATGCATCCGCGTACAAAGCGGCTGCCTGATGAGGATTCTCCCCGTAGCGGCAGTCCTGCATCTTGCGTAGCGGAACGGACTTGGTCTCGGGAAAGGCAGTGTTGGTGAAGTGGTCGGCAATTAGAGCGTCGTACCGGGCGGTGTGCCGGAATGCTTTCGCCGCCAATTCACGGCGTAGGTCCAACGTCACAGAGTCTTTAGCAATCGCGGTCCCCACACGGTCGTAGTCCGCAGGGTCCACAACAACCGAGACGTATTGGTGGTTCTTTGCCGCCGCCCTGACCATTGTTGGGCCGCCGATATCAATGTTCTCGACAACAGTATCGGCGTCGGCGCCAGACGCAACGGTCTGCTCGAAGGGGTACAGATTGACCACGACTACATCAATCCACGGAATGTCGGCGTCAGACGCTTCTTGCGCATGGCGCACGCGGTCACCGAGAATGGCAGCATGAACGCGTGGATGCAGGGTCTTGACGCGACCGTTCATGCGCTCTGGCGCCCCAGTGAAATCCTGAACCTCCGTGATGTCCAGCCCTGCTTCCCGAAGCACTCGCGCGGTTCCGCCGGTCGACAGCACTTGGAAGCCCGCCGAGACCAAGGTTGTGGCGAAGGCGACGACACCCGTCTTGTCCGACACTGAAATCAAGGCATTAGGCAAAGAAGACCTCGCTATTCCTCGCCTTCTACGAGGATCTGATAGTGCACGACCGCCAGCTGGTTGCTCGCGTCGATGTATCCCTCGACCATCACCGGCTTGCCAATGAACGCCAGCAACTCTTGTGTGACGTCAGGCTCGAGCAACACCTGCGCTCCCGAGTTGTACTCGCGCAGCGACAGCTGCTGGCCATACCGCTCTACAATCCCGATGTACGCGGGAATTCCGCTAACGCCTTCAATCAAGCGCCACTCGACCACGCGAAGCCGCCCCCAAGACTGCACACCAGACAGCTCGAGAAGCTCGCCGTCCAAGAAACGGAGGACGCGCGCATCCCCTCGCAATCGCAGGGGGGTCTGGTCGCCCGTAAGCTCCCGCAACACGACGTTGTCGCCACTAGGCACAACGGCGCCGCGCACGGAGACCGCGCATCCAGCGGAAAAACAGACCAGCAACAACCACTTCATGTCCGAGAGTTAGCGTGTTGGCACCGCACAAGCATTGACAGAATGGGCCCCAAAGCGCTATTCCGCCCCAGTTCTACAAGCATGTGACGTCGGGGTCTTGATGTTCCTCTTGCCAGCAAAGATCGGCCCTTTCACTCTGATGAGACGTTTGCGGTCCACAGGGGTCGCCGAGACATTCGTCGGTATGCTCGATGAGCCGGCAGGAATGCAGGTTCGTGTGCATCGCTTAGTGCCGGCACTGGCCGCCTCTTCGGCCATGATGCCGTCGATTCGCGCCCGGGTTCAGGACCTCGGTTCGGTCTCTCATCCGACCATCGCTCGCGTACACGAACTGGTAGACGCCGGTGACGATGTCTTCGTCATCACTGAGTGGACCGACAGCATCTCGCTGCAAGCCATTCTCGACCACTGCCGCGAGACGGGTGTCGAACTTCCGCGCACCATCTTTCTGCAGATTGCCAGTCAGCTGTGCAGCGCTCTTGAAGTCCTTCACAGCCACCCGGCAACGTTCTCTGGGCGTGAGCATGTTCTGCACCAGGGCCTCACACCGCGTGCCGTTCGAATCACCGCAGACAACAAGGTGCGCCTGGCCGACTTCGGCCTGATTCGCTCCCCGACCATGCTTCCCTTGGGTGGCGCGACCAGTCCGGTCATGCCGCGCATGGAGTACTTGGCTCCGGAGCAGACCTACCCGGACCGGCCTCTGGGACCGGAGTCGGACATCTTCGCTCTTGGTGCCTTGTTCTACGAAGCGCTGACCCTCACGCCGCTGTTCAAGGCCGGGTCCAACTTACAGACAATTCACGCCATCCGTCGCGCGGAAGTCTCAGCCCAGCTTCTCCGCGCGAAAGACGAGATGCCTGGAATCGACAAGGTGCTGTATCGCGCACTGGCACTCAATGGCCGTCACCGGTTCCAGCGTGCGTTCGTCCTACGCGAAGACATCCGAGGCCTGATGGCTGGATTCACCTTCACCGAGATTGATGCTGAGATGGACGCGTTCTTGGCTCCACTGCGCGAGACCGACCCGCGCGATGCAGGTACCCCAGTGCCGGCTGGCCACTACACGGATGAGACGCAAGCGCTGCGCCGGCCAACACTGAGCCCCATGCAGCCCTTCGTGCCTGACCCCGAAGAGGACGACGCTCCAACAGACGTCCAGTTCGCCTTGGAAGAAGACCGCGCGCGTGCCGAGAGCGCGGCGAGCCCTGGACTACCGGTCTCCACCGCACCTCCTGCACCGCCACGAATCGACGACTCCGCCCTCAACGACGCCTTCGGTGACGGCACCCTCGGTGACGATGATGACCTGCTGCTGTCGTCGCCCGATGCCTACTTCGCAGCCCTCGCAGTCGACGATGCTGAGACCCCGTTACCTCCTCCCCCCAGACGTTCGGCAAATGTGACGCTGACACCGCCCGAGCCCGACCTGATGCTCGGTGATGCTCTGCTCGACGCCGAGCTGTTGGACGACGACGGCCTGTTGGAAGACGACGACGGCCTGTTGGAAGACGGTCTCCTTGAGCCTGCCGTTGCAGAGATCGCCCCCGAGCCCCTTGAGGACGAACCCGCTGTAGCGGAAGTCGAGATTGAGCTCGAAGACGAGCTCCTTGAGGTGCAGCCCGAGCCCACACCGGCCCCTGTTGTCGCCGCATTCCAGCCAGACGAGAACATCGCCATCGTTGCCGTTGAGCTCGATGACGAGTCTGAAGAAGTTCCACTTCCCATTCCGCTAGACGAACCCACAAATGTCGTCGCCGCTATGGACATGACTGCGGACGGAACTCGCTCCGAGCTGCCGGCTTCCGATGACCCGTCTCCCAGCGGTATTGAAGAAGCCATGTCGCCGATTGCGTTCGTGGACAACAACTCGCAGCCCGTGTTTGAGCGCCGCGTGGCACCGTCTCCAGCGCTGTCGACCTTCCCAGCACCGCCCGAAGACCCCTCCGAGACCGGCTGGATTCAGCGGCCTGTTGAAGACGCCACCGAGTGGGACCCTGTGGCCCAAGGCGTCGACAACGCGGCTCCTGCGGTCGTGCCGCCGCCAGTCGAGCCCCCAGCCGCTTCCCCTCCCACAGCCGAGTGGGAAGATGACGAAGAAGACGCCGGTGGTGCCGCAGTGTTTGCCGGCATTGGCGCAGGCTTAGTGGTCGCCCTCCTACTGCTCACTTGCGTGGGTGGCGGCGGACTCTTTTACTGGCAATACGGCGGAAGCACCACGGGCACGCAGCTCGCAGTCGCTCCCCCTTCCGTTGCCCCAGTGGATGTTGAAGCTCCCGGACCGGTAGAAGCGACCGCCCCTATTGTGGCACCAGAACCCGCTGAAGAGCCAGCTCCTGTCGTTCGCCCAGCACCTGCGCCCGCTCCTGTTGTCCGGCCAGCGCCCGTCGTTGCCCCAACTCCAGCACCAGTTGTCCGGCCAGCGCCCGTCGTTGCCCCAACGCCCGCTCCTGTTGTCCGGCCAGCGCCCGTCGTTCGCCCAGCACCTGCGCCCGTCGTTCGCCCAGCACCTGCGCCTGTCGTTCGCCCAGCACCCGCTCCCGCACCCGTCGTTCGCCCAGCACCCACGCCCGTCGTTCGCCCGGCACCCGCTCCCGCGCCACGTCCAGCACCGGTTGCCCGACCCGCGCCGACCCCGCGCCCAGCACCCGCTCCGCGTCCAGCTCCCGTCGTCACCCGTCCCGCTCCAGTGACCGCTCCCGCACCCATCGTAGCGGTCCGCACGCCAGAGCCCGAGAGCGATTTGGCGTCGTACATGACCCCGGCTCTGCGCGGCGCTCTGACTGACGACGAGCGCATGACGCTCACCATGGTCGAGCGCACCAACCCCACTTTCGAAGAAGCCCGCGGCATTCTGTACGAAGACGCCAAAGCGCGCGATGACGTGTTCGACCGTGAACAACATCTCGACGCTATCCTGTCGATTCCACGCAACGAGTACAACCCGCAGTACCTTGTCGAACAGGCCGAGCTGTACCTGCGTCAAGGCGACTACGAGACCGCCCTTGCCCGAGCGCAGACCGCCGAACGGAACTGGGCACGTCTACCGTCTGACATTCTGTTCTCGCGTAAAGCGATGATTTATGAGACCGAAGCTCTGGCTCTTCAAGGCCTCTTCTACGAAAACAGTGAACCGGACAATCTGTACAAGAGCATCCGGGCGTGGGAACGGTACAAGACCCACGTGCAGTCTGCGGACCGCTCCGACCTTGCTAGCCGGGCCGACACACAGCTCGCTCGACTCACCGATATGCAGCAGCGGATCGAATAATGCGCCTCATGACTCCCCTTGTGTTGGCCGGCTGTCTGGCCCTGTCCGCGTGCGGAAGCAAGCGCATGATCACCGGCATGGTGACAGACGCCGCTGGCCAGCCGCTCGACAACGCCATTGTCAGCCTAGAGCCCGGCAATGTAGAGCTGGTGACCGACCGTCAGGGTCAGTTCACCATTGACTACCTGCGAACAGATGACGCTTCGCGAACCGGTATCGGCAAGCGCCAGACCTACCTACTCGACGTGTTCAAGCCAGGCTTTTCGATTGAGCAGCTCGAGTTCTACTACAAGAGCGGTGAGCACTCGGTGGGCCCCATTGAGCTGACCGAAGAAGTGCTTCGGGTCCAAGATGACGGTGAGAATCTGGTTCCGTCTATGCAGGCCGAACCGACCCTTACCGGTGGTGCTGCGTACGAGGGCCAGTGAGGCGACAGCTCCCGGCACTGGCGCTCGTGTTTTTCTCGGGCTGTTCCGAGACTCCCAGCACACCGGACATGCCGCTAGACACGTCGTCTTGGCTCGCTGAGGCCATCATCACGCCGAGCGCCTTCGAAGCGCTCACCGCCGCCAATCGCGATGGCTGGGTGGCTCTACACGCCTCTGACCTCAACACGGCCGTTGGGGCATTCGCGAGCGACTCGACAGGCCAATTTCGCGCACGCCTTGCACGCCAGACGGTGTACGCGGACCTCGCAGCCATCACGGACCTCGCCATCTGGCGAACGCTGAAGGTTTGGCAATCACGCGGCCTGCCCACAGACGATGGCATCCTGGGTGTCGTCCCGTTGTGGCGTCGCTGCGGAGGTCCCCAACGGCTGCCATCCGCGTTGACAGACAGTGCCACCATTCCGTTCGACGGAACCGCGGTGCCCGAGTGGGCGAACGACCGCATTGACGCCTACGGAGCTGACGTTGAGGCCCTGCGAGCACTCGTGGCCGTCCCCGTCATGCAGAACGAGACCCGCATCATCCGCGACCCTTGTGGCTATGCCTTCCTGCTCGCAAGCGACGACCCCGCCGCACTGATTGACACCGTCTCCCAGGCCGAAGGGCTCGCATCGCGCTTCCTGTCTGCCATGCCGACCGCTGACGACCTCGTCCATCAGAGTGCTGCCACGGCCCTGCCAGGGATAATGGGTGCTACAAGCCCGTCATTACCGGCATTTGAGGCGACTGACCTGCCGAGTCTTCACGCGAGTGTCGTCGCCCTCGACGCGGTCATTGAGAGCGAGCGCCTACGCATTGTTCAGCAGGCCCCACTCGATGGTGTTTCCCTGCTCAGCGAGCTTTCCTTGGCAGAGCGCTTGCGCCAAGAAGTCCTCGTGGCCCGCAGCCGTACGCTGATGGATGACCACCCCGCCCTCGCCGGCGCCCTCGCAGACATTGCTTGGGACGCGACCGACCGCGCGATTGGCCCAAGAAATACCGCCGGAGCCGCTTCAGCCCGTGCTCGCGCCCTGCTCCAGCAAGGCCGAACACGTGAAGCCCTGGACGCTTTAGAACCCCTGTTGACTGCTATGCCCGAGTCCGCCGCAGCACGGGAGTGGGTTGCAGACCTCTCCGTGCTAGAAGGCCTAGACCGTGCTGGCGACAGCAAAGAGGAGTAAATATGCCCCGTCTCACACTACCTTTCGTCTTCGGGGCTCTGGCCCTTGCGGCAAGCGCCATCGCTTCACCGCTGCGCTACGCCGAAGACGGCGCTCCGGGCACCATCAATCCACTGTTCACTACGAACATGACGGAAGCGCGGGTACAAGAGCTGCTGTTCGACGGTCTGTTCACCGACAGTCGGTCCCTCGTTGCCACGCCTGAGCTGGTTCAGAGCTACCAAATCGCCGAAGACCGCCAGTCCATGACCATCGACCTGCGCAGCGGCGTGACCTGGCACGATGGACAGGCGCTGTCCGCAGACGACGTTGTCTTCACCATCAACGCCATGAAAGACCCGACCACAGCATCGACGGAAGCCGCTCGAGTGTCGTTCATCACCACTGCTGAAGCCACCGGTCCACGCTCGCTACGACTCACCTTCGCCGGTCCCGAGCTGTCCCCCGAAGACAAGCTGTCGTTCAAGATCTTGCCAAAGCATCGCTTTTCCGGCACGGCCATCCAGCGCAACGACGCCTTCCGAACCAACCCCATCGGTACCGGTCCGTTCAAGCTCGCATCCTTCAGTGCGGACGGGTCCATCGTGCTTGAGCGCAACGTTGAGTACTTCGCAGAAGTAGACCTCAACGGAGCCACCCTGCGCGAAGTGGCCGACAAGAGCTACCAAGCCAAGCTTCTTGTGTACCAATCGCTCGAAGCCCTTGTCCGCGTTGTGCCCAGGGACCTGGCAACCCTGGAAGCGGACCGCGGCATTGAGCTGTACCCGTACCAGACCAACTCCTGGTGGTACATCGGCATGAACCACCAGGGCGTGTGGGCCGACCCCGACATGCGCTCTGCCCTGACCATGATGATCAATGTAGACGAGCTGCTCCGCCCGATTGGCACCGGAGACACCGTCACTGGGCCCTTCGTACGCAGCTCACCGTTCTACAACCATGATGTCCGTAAGGTCGCTCACGACCCCGACACTGCACGCACCCTCATTGCCACCAAGGGCTACACCTTCGACGGCACGCACTGGGTGAAAGACGGCCAACCCCTCACCTTCCGCCTGCTCGTGCAAGACGACCAGGAAGTCGGTCAGGACGTCGTCATTGCCATTCAAGGGCAACTACAGCGGTACGGCGTGACGCTCGAGCCTGAGTTCATCGACGAAGCCGCGTGGAAGTCCCGCGTGTGGCAGTCGCGCGACTTTGACCTGGTCCTGTCGCAGTGGACGTTCGACCGCAACGAAGACATCCATGAGCAGTTCCACAGCCAAGGCAGCCGGAACTTTACCGGGTACGCCTCAGAGACGACCGACGCGCTGCTCGACCAAGCCCGCACCACGGTGGACCCGCAGGCCAAGCGCTCACTGCTTCAACAAGCACACGGCAGCATCAGCGCTGACCAGCCCATGGTCTTCTTGTGGACGCTCAACAGCTACGCCGCCGTCTCTACCCGCGTACAGAATGCAGAAGTCCATCCCTTCTACTTCTTCACGTGGGCACAGGATTGGTCCGTCGAGTGATGCTTGCGGCCCTGAAACACGGGGCCGTGGCAGCACTCACGGTCGTTGTCGCTGTTGCGGGAATGCAGGTGTTGTTGGCCCTCGCTCCGGGCGACCCCATTGACCTGCTTCCCAATGCGGAAGCTGTGCGTGCCACACTCGAAGCCCAGTGGGGCCTCGATGTACCGCTATGGGAGCGCATTGGTCGCACCCTCATCGGTGACTTCGGACAGTCGCTGTCGTTGCGCCCAGGTGCCCCCGTCCGCGAGGTCATTGCACAGCCGCTGCTAAAGACGGCGAGCTGGTGGCTTGCCGGAAGTGCGTTGCTCACTGGGCTGGCCGCAGTCGGTGCGGTGGTCCAGCGCCGGTCCATTCGTGTGCCGAGGGCAGTACTGATGGTGGTGTCCATCGTCCCCACCTTCCTGCTCGCGCACCTCATTGTGAATGGCGCCAACGAGGGCGTAGTCGCCGCAACAGACGCCGGACTCATTAGCCGTCCCAGCTGGTTTCCTCTGCCTCTCGACGCCTCCACGCTCCGCTTTGTAGTGGCCGTCGGCATCTTGGCTATCGGCTCCGCAAGCCTGCTCGACGCGTACACAGAGCTCTCTACACAGGTCCACGCCCTTCGCTCCCGTCCGTTCGCCATTGCTGCACACAGCCGTGGGGAACCGGAGCGCAGCTGGCTGTGGCGTCACCTCGCCATTGCCGTGTGTGAGCTGTTGGCAGGACGAGCCCCAGCCTTGCTCGGGGGCCTTGTCATCGTCGAGAAGGTGTTGCTGCTGGGCGGTGCCGGGACCGTGCTGTGGGACGCCGCAGTCGGCCGTGACTACCCGGTCGCACTCGCCCTTACAGCGGTGTTTGCTCTGTGGGTCGCTGGGCTACGCGCGGTGCTGTACACGCTGCGGGACCACTGGCGTAGAGGCCAGACGGCATGAAACGACGCGCCGCAATCGCCAGTCTCGTCGTTGTCCTGCTCGTGGCACTCATCGGCACGCTCATGCCCGATATGGCGGCCACTGAGACCCGCCCTGATCAGGCAAACCTCGGCATGAGCTGGGCCTTCTGGCTCGGAACCGACCGCCACGGCAGAGCCATCGCCACACGCCTAGTCATCGGACTGTCGAACGGCGTCTGGCCTGCCGTCGGAGCCTGTACGGTCGCTGGTGTGCTGGGACTCGTCGCTGGCACAGCACGCGGCTGGCTCGGCGGCCTGACCAACACGGTGCTCGGGTTTCTGACCACCGTCCTGGCCACCATGCCCCGCTACGTCTTGGTGTTGGTGGTCCTGACCATCTGGGGAGACAGCGCACTGTGGCTCGCTCTTGCCGCGGGACTCGCATGGACCCCCTCCGTCACCGAGGCCGTCAGCGCTCGAGTCGAACGACTGCGTCACAGCGAGACCATCTTGGCAAGCCGCCTGCACGGTGTTCCAACATGGCGGCTCCTCCTCGTCCACACGGTGTGGTTCGGCTGTCGAAAGACCGTGACTAGGCAGCTCTTGGGGCTCTTCTCCGCCTTCTTAGTTCTGGAAGCAAGCCTGGCATACATTGGTGGACTCGGCATTCGAGAGCCCACCCCGTCCATTGGAAACCTCCTGGCCATGCAGTGGGGACGCGGAGCGTGGAGTGACCCCCGCTTCTGGGTACCCGCAGCGGTCCTTCTGTTCATCGTGGCGGCCACGCGCGCGCTTGCTCATCAGCTCGTGGAGCCCGCCGATGTCTGACGCCCTCACTATCGACTGTGTAGAGGTTCGAGCAGGCGCAACCCTGCTGGTAGATGTCCACGACCTCACCATCCACCCCGGCAAGATGACTGCTGTCGTCGGCCCCTCCGGTTCCGGCAAGACGCTTCTCCTCCGGGCACTCGCACGCGTGCTGCCCTCGGGTCTGAGCCACACTGTGCAGACGACGCCGGAGAGTGCACGCGTCGCATGGATGCCCCAAGACTGCATGGCTGCCCTCGACCCCTTGCGCACGGTTGGCGAACAGCTTGCTCAGACCTTGGCTACTAGTGGCTCCCCCGACACCGTGTCGCAGACCTTAGAGCGCGTGGGCCTGAGCGCAACAGACGCCGCTCGTTTTCCAGCCCAGCTGTCCGGCGGCATGGCCCAGCGCGTCGTACTCGCGCAAGCCCTTGCAATGCAGGTACACACCCTTCTCGTAGACGAGCCCACCTCCGGCCTGGACCCGTTGCTGACACAACAGATCTTGGACCTCATCGTCGCCCACACCGGCCCACGACTCGGCGTGATCTGGGTCAGCCACGACCTCCGTCACGTCCGCGGACGTGCAGACCGTATCTGGGTCATGGAGGGAGGTGCTGTCGTCGAGACCACAGACAGTGTCGACACCCTACGCAGCGACGTCGCCCGTGCCCTGTTGCACCACACGCCAGGCCTCAAGCCAGCATGAGCATTGAACTACAGAACGTGAGCGTCACCTTTGGCAGCGGCACCCGTGCCCTGTCGGACGTCAGCTTGTCCATTGAGGCCGGTAGTCGGGTGGCCTTGGTGGGCGGCTCGGGAAGCGGCAAGACCACCCTCGCGCGCGCTTTATTTGGCATTGTGGGCGGCGTTACTGGGTCGATTCGGGTATTCGGGAAGCCCCCCACCGGTCGAGCACAGACCACCCCTGGCGCTCGCGCCCAACTCCTGTTTCAGCACCCCCGCGCCATGCTTCATCCCGCCATGACCATTCGCCAGCAGCTGAGCGAGTCCGCACGTCTCCATGCCCGCCCACTTGCGGCTGTGAATGCTGTTCTGGACCAAGTGCAGCTTGCCCACCGCGCTGATGCCCTACCTAGCGAGCTTAGCGGTGGACAACTACGGCGAGCTGGAATCGCACGGGTCCTTCTTGCCGAGCCCGACCTGCTCGTAGCGGACGAGCCGACCACCGGCCTAGATGCGGCAGTCAAGCCGGACATCGTAGCCTTGCTGATGGCGCCCAACCGAACAACAGTCCTGGTCACTCACGACATTGGCGTAGCCGCCGACCACACCGACCGCATCGTCGTTCTCCACCAGGGACGGCTCATTGACGACGCGCCATCGCTTGGCGACCTGTCGCATCCGCACGCATTGGCCCTCGTACGCGCCTCCGGGTTGCCCCAATGAGTCTGCTGTTTGTCGTCGCCAGCGTCCTTGCTGCCCCAGCAGCCGAAACGGACTTTCGCAGCTACTTGGACCAAGCCGAGTTCTTCCTACGCAAGGACTGGTACGACGACGCCGAAGAACAGCTGGTCTTTGCCACCGAGCATCCAGACGGGCAACACGACCCGCTGGCCTGGTACCTGTTGTCGACCACACGAATCGCCCTGGGTGACGTGACTGGCGCGCGAATCGCCGCGGGACGCGCACAGACCAACGCGAGAACCATTGAGCAAGCTGAGCAGGCCAGCGACCTTGTACAGTACCTCCAGACCACCTACGGTGAGCTGGTATTGACCGGTCCCGAAGGCACAAGCGCGCGGGTCGATCTGGTGCTCACAAGCATGTTGTTCGACGCCCAGGCCCAAGAGACCGCCCTCGTCGTTCGCGACGTTGGACGCGCTAAGGGATTGCTTCCCCGAACAATCGGTCTGCCAGCCGGTAGTTGGCTGGTCAACGACGTCCCCGTCGACATTGTCGCGGGTGAATCCCTGACAATGCGCGTACCGGATGGAGGCGGACCCAGCGGTGTGGTGACCGCGTTCGACCAATCCGAGATTGAGCTGGGCCTGGGTATCGCCGGCTGGCAAGGAAAGACGACCGAAGCCCTGTTCCCCGCTCCCCAGCTCACCGTCGCCATGTCTTGGCCTCTCGGTCCCATTGAGTTCGCCGTCACCGCCACGTGGCAGCCGCAGACCTACCTACGTAGAGACGACCAGCTCGAAGGGTCAGCCCTCGGCGGCGGCGCAGGGGTTCGCCTGGGTGTGCCCCTCTCCAACGCCGAGCCCTGGATTTTCCGCCCCGCCCTGACCTACAGAATGGCGTGGATTCCAGGTATGGAGCTGTCGTGCCTGCGCCAGGCAGACGCCTTCTCGTGTTCCCAGGGCGGCCCGGCCGACTTGTTGCTGTACGGGGTCGGTCGCGCGCATGTGCCCGGAATTGAGTTGGCCCTTGCGCGCATTGAGCGACGTCGGACCTTCTCGGTAGGATTCGGCCTTCGAGCGAGTGCAGAGCGCGCCTTCGGTGTGGTTCCGGGCGGCGGGCTAGCCCAGCCATTGTCGGATGGTACCGACGTGCGGTACACCACCGACCCAGACGACCGTCGCTTCACCGCGACGGGATGGTCAGTGTCCACACTGGTGTTGCTGGCGCTGTAGAGACACGACGCTTCGGGAGTACGGATGATGACGTTGGCATGGTGTGTGTGGTGGATGGGATTGGCCCATGCGGCACCTGTCCAGCTTGCAGAGCACGACGGCGCACACATTCAAGTTCCGTCGTTCAGCCCAGATGGCGACCGCATTGCCTACGAAGCCAACGACCACGAGACCAAGCGCATCACAGCCTATGTGGGTCCGGTCGACGGTTCCGCCTTTGCACCTGTACACGGTGCAAGCCGAGCGAGCGGGTTGACCCAAGGGTTTGCAACACAGAGTGCCGGACCCGCCGTTGTTCACGAGCTGTCATGGTCTCCAGCGGCCATCGGCACCTACATCTACGCATCGAGCGCGAACGGCCAAGACTACGACTTGTTCTTTGGCGGCGGCCGTGCAGCGGTGGTCGGGCCGGAAGCAGACGGTGGCCCTGCGTGGTCACCAGACGGACGCAGCGTGGTGTTTACCAGCGCACGCACCGGTGAAGGTGACCTGTACAAGCTCGACCTCGCCAACCTGCTGGGTGAGCCCGAGCAGCTCACCTCGCGCGACGGCAGCAGCGAGGTCTACGCCACCTGGAGCCCCAGCGCGGACCGCATTGTATACGTGGCGCACAGTGCGAGCGGCGACAACCTGTGGATGGTGACTCCCGGAACACCAGGCGAGGTCCAGCTGACCCACTGGCCACGCATCCAGACCCGTCCGACGTTCAGTCCAGACGGAACGACGCTCGCGTTCTACGCCAACCACGAAGACCCGGACCGCTTCGACCTGTACGTGGTCCGTCCGCAGCACATCCAGGGCCCAAAGCTACTCTTGCGTGATGTCCTGCCCAACAGCGCAGGCCCCACCTGGACGCCAGACGGAAAATACGTGGTGGCCGTGCTGGACGACGACGACTTGTTCGACCCTATCGTTGCGGTCAATCACGCCTTTCCTGCAAATACCCACGTCCTCGACCAGGGTACCGTCGGCAACACAGACCTCGACATCGCTACCGGGTCCGACGGAGTGACGCGCATGGTGTGGTCTGCTCAAGGATTGATGACCGACTCGCGTCGAACGTTCCGACGGCTGTACCTCTCGGAGCTGCCACCGCTTCCTTAGCTTCCCGTTGCGAGAACCTCGGGAGGTCGAGAGGTCAGAGGTCAGAGGTCAGAACAAGCCAACAAGTTGACTTGCAGCTCTGAAATCCACGAGTCGCCAGAGAGTTTTGTGTCGTCAAGAGAGCCAATTCGAAGCGCAGAGACGGCTTCCGTACCGAGGTCAATAGCGCTGGCGCCGAAGGGCGCACGCTCTGACCTCTGACATCTGACATCCAAACCGACGAATCCTCCGCCACGCGACAACGGAACCGCTACAGTCTCCGCGACCCGCGCGCAATGCAACTGTGCGCTACTCGAAGGTCTGACGGTGCGGAATGAGGGAGATGTCCCAGTCGGCGTCCATAAACGCCTCTTCAGGTGCTGAGAGGCCGCTGGTGTCGGCAACGTAGAACCACACCGTCTCTGGCGCCAGCTCGAGCAACCGGTCGATGGCCTTGCGCGCGATGACCACGGGTTCGTCAGAGTCGGGCTGAGCTGCAATTCCGAGCTCTCCGCACCGTAGCTTGAACGCAATGCCCGGACTGACCGCCATGCGACACAGTCGGCCGGAAGGACGCTTGACCCAGAACGGCTGCTTTCCCCGTCCACGAACGGCGTTTCCGGTGATGAGGTTGCGCACCCGAAGGCCCGCCTCAGCCGCTTCACGTTCAGCTTCCCGCTGCTTGCGGGCGACCAGCTTGGCGTGCACTGCCGCTTCCCGAGCCGCAGTCTCCGCCGCTTGCTGCTCGCGCTCGGCGACAGACTTGCGCTTACGGTTGCCCTGCTTCTTGCGCTGTTCATGCTTTTTCTGCCGATCAACGCGGGCTGCATCCTTCTTGGACGCCACTCCCGCCTTCAACAGCTGGTCGCGAAGACTCATGTCACCGCCCGTGCGTCTAGATGAGCTCGTACAGATTGATGTAGCGATTGCCCTGGATGGACACGCGACCGAGCAGCGCATTGCGTGACTCGCCTACGCGCTTGGCACCCACCTCTGTGAGCAGCAGGCGTCCGCGGTGTGCCGAGAGATTCATCATCCAACGAACCAAGTAGAATGGACCGGACAGCTCCCAACCTTCTGGAGGTCTTCCGTCGTCCACGTGCAGTCGGGCAACTCCAGGGGCCACACCCGCACTCATACGGTAGCCAGCGGCCTCGGTGCGCTCTTTCAGGTCCAAGGCAATGTCCACCACCATGCCGATGGTCTCCGCTACCACTTCGCCGTCTGTCCAGACAGCCAAGACGCCGCCCTCGCAGTCTTCCCAGACTTCGCCACCGGCTGCGGTGATGATGCCCGCCCACTCTTGCGTCAACTGCTCGAGCGAATCGCGCGGGGTTGCCAGCGAGCGCGGAGGTGGTGAGGCCTCGGCGGCGAGTACAACCACTGTGGTGGGAGGTGCAACGGTGTCATCGACCCGGCGAGTGTTGTCGCTACCACCCGCTTTGTCGACGACATCCGTCATGAAAGCGGCGAGGTCGTTGTTGGTAGCCCGATGATTCTCGGACACCATCAACCGGTTGATGGCATCAAGCATCTCCGCCGCAGATGCGTAGCGATCCTTCCGACGCGGCGCGAGCGAGTGCAGCAAGATGGCTTCGAGGTCTTCCGATATTTCCGGACGATACGCGCGCGGACTCGGCACTTCGCCGCGGCGAACGCGGGCCAAGGTCTCGTCGCGAGTCTTCGCCTTAAACAACCGCCGACCGGTCAGCAGCTCGTACAACACGATGCCTAGCGAGAACACATCACTGCGACCGTCCAGGTCCTTACCGTCGACCTGCTCGGGGCTCATGTACGCGTACTTGCCGCGAATGACGTCTGGCTGGGTAGTGGCCTGAAAAGACGCCCGACTGATGCCGAAGTCGGTGATCTTTACTTCACCTGCGTAGCTAACAAGCACGTTCTGCGGAGAAATGTCGCAGTGGACAATCCGCATGGGCTCGCCCTGGTCGTTCGTGCGGGTATGCGCGAACTGCAGAGCTTTCAGCACCTCAGCGATAACAAACAGGGCGAGTCCAACCGGAAAGACGCCAGTTCGTTTGGCCCGGTTGAGAAGCCGCGACAGGTCCAATCCGTGCACGTACTCCATGGCCATGTAGTAGGTGCCGTCTACCTGTCCAAGGTCGAAGACCTGGACGATATTGACGTGGTGAAGCTGAACGCCAATCCGCGCTTCGTCGATGAACAACCGAACAAATTCCTCGTCTTTGACGAGTGAATCCAACACCTTCTTAATCACGAGAATCTTTTCAAATCCGGCCATGCCATACGCACGGGCACGCCAGACCTCGGCCATTCCGCCGGTCGCGATTTTCTCGAGTAGGTGATAGTTGCCGAACTGTTGCGGCGCGGCATCAGCCACGGCTATGCCTCCATTCCATCCCACTCTACCCCGATTTGTATCGACTGCGAGGGCACGTGCAGAGCTTCGATGAACTCGTTGAGATTGTTGCCCGGTTGCGTGGGGACGACGGCTGTTCCTGGGATCGGGCTCAAACGCCAAAGACGATGCGTCCGTACCTCCTCGAAGAGGCCTACGAGGTGCTCGACGCACTCGACCGCGGAGACCCCGCTGAGCTACGTAAAGAGCTAGGCGACCTGTTGTTCCTGCTGGTGCTGTTGGCGCGCATGCATGAAGAGGCCGGCGACTTCACAATCAACGACGCGCTGACGTCCGTTGCCAAGAAGATGATTCGTCGCCACCCCCACGTGTTCGACCCCGACTACGACGGCCCCACAGACGACGGCAACATGGCGCTGTGGGAGGCCAACAAGGCCAAAGAGCGCACAGCGGACAGCAGCGCTCTAGACGGTGTGCCGAAGAGCCTTCCAGCCCTGCTCAAGGCGCATCGCATTGGTGAAAAGGCCGGAGCCGTCGGCTTTGACTGGCCAGACCGGACTGGCGTTCGCGCAAAGGTCGCCGAGGAGCTCGAGGAGCTCGATGAAGCACTTGAGAGCGGTGACGAAGCCGCTATCGCCCATGAGTACGGAGACCTGTTGTTGAGCGTGGTCAACATGGGCCGCTTCCTACCGGTCGGTCCTGAGACGGCGCTGCGTACGGCAACGGAGCGCTTTGAGACACGGTTCCGGGCGCTGTCTCTTATACACATCTCCGAGCCCACGAGACTAGGCATGATCTC